>Ga0209091_10000202_pt1 | contig 58363 bp, 48 predicted proteins | sample ArcticOcean_MG_C_6_FD_187438 | JGI IMG/M metagenome (GOLD analysis project Ga0209091, IMG submission 187438) | Marine microbial communities from western Arctic Ocean - ArcticOcean_MG_CB8_128 (SPAdes) (version 2) | ecosystem: Environmental > Aquatic > Marine > Oceanic | place: Arctic Ocean...
ATCATGTTGCTAGTCAGGTTGAACGGTTGTCATCGCGGATTTTGAGTTTTGACAGTGAAGCCTGGGGGAATTCGTTGCTGGATCCTTATACCGTTGTCTCAGCGAGTCTTGCTTATGAAACGGTCACTTTCCCACCGGTTCGATTTGTCTGTAAACCGGATGAGCTCGCCTTTACGGGCACAGAATCTGTCGAAGTTTTTTTGTAGAAAGGTCTCAAAGTCTTGACCTTTGACTACCTTGTAGTGGCTTGACTGAAACTTGTGGAGATTGGTGCGAATTTTGAAAACAAAAAATAAAGGTAAGAGCATCGTAGTTGCCATTGCGCTGATCGGCGGGTTAGTCACGCTGCAGAGTTGCTCCGATGCGTTAGACGCTGTGCGAACCAAAGCGACTCAAACGTATGTCCTCTGGAAATTCGGCGGCGAGCTGTTGGAAATGCCTGCCGATATCCTCACAGCGCATCCGGAACGTAATGCCAAGCGCAGCGCCTACTTTGGTGATCTGCACGTCCACACAACTTACTCCTTCGATGCCTTTGCGTTTGGCACAATGGCTAGTCCATATGATGCTTATCGTTATGCTAAAGGCGAAACGATTAAACATCCCGCGGGTTTCGATTTAAAGCTAAGGGAGCCTTTGGATTTTTATGCGGTGACGGATCATGCGATGTTTCTCGGGGCACTTCCCGCGGCGGCAGACACGTCCACTGAATTCTCGAAATATGACTTCAACCAAGGTTTGCACAATTTTAACGCACCAGAGAAACTGAATACGGATACTGTTCAAGAGCGATTCTCTCTCTTTCGGGGTTTCTTGCCGGGTATTCTGACCGGTATCGTGGACGGCACGGTAGATATAGATAAGCTGAATGAGATTGTAGTAGATGCCTGGGCTGATACGATTAACGCCGCTGAGTTGTTCAATGATCCAGGTACGTTCACAACCTTTGTCGCCTACGAATACACCTCTTCTACTGCTGATATGGGTAACCTTCATCGTAACGTGATTTTCAAAGGTGCTGACAAACTTCCGGCGATGCCTTTTTCGCGTTTCCATAGTCAAGACCCAGAAGGGCTTTGGAACTGGATGGATGAACTAAGATCTGAGGGCATTGAAAGTTTCGCCATACCGCACAATTCCAACGGCTCCAATGGACAGATGTTTAAGTTGGAAGATTGGGCTGATGACCCCATGGATGAGAACTACACGGCGAAGCGTATAAGAAATGAACCGTTGATCGAAATCACGCAAATTAAGGGTACGTCCGAAACTCATCCATCCTTGTCCGATTCCGATGAGTGGGCGGATTTTGAGATTGCGCCCTACAGAGTAGCCACAACATTGAATAGTGAACCAAAAGGCTCTTACGCCAGGGAAGCGCTACTGAACGGCTTGAATTTTCAGGACCAGAATAAAACCAATCCTTACAAATTTGGATTTATTGGATCCTCTGACACACACGTAGCGGCCACCAGTGATGATGAGTCTAACTATTTTTCAAAGGTGGGTTTGATGGATTCCAATGCGATGCTTCGTGGTTCGATACCAGCTTCAGAAAAAGAACTTGCAACAAGGCGCAACAACAATAACGTGCAAAATAGGATTAAGGAAGTTGATGGCACAGAGTACATTTCTGGAGCAGTCGAAACTTTTGGTGCCTCCGGAATCGCCGGAGTCTGGGCTGAAGCAAATACCCGAGACGCGATTTATGATGCGTTTCGCCGCAAGGAAACTTTTGCCACATCCGGCCCTCGGATGAAGATTCGGTTGTTTGCAGGTTATGGTTTTGACAGTGAAATGTTGAATGACGAAGATGTGATCGAAAAAGCCTATGCCACAGGTGTAGCGATGGGTTCGGACATTCTGGCATCCCCCCAAATTGAAGGGAAAAGTGAAGCGCCCAGTTTTTTGCTTTGGGCTACCCAGGATGCCCGTTCGGCACCTCTACAACGACTGCAAATCATCAAAGGATGGGTTGTCGATGGTAAACATCATGAACAGGTTTTTGATGTCGCCTGCGCCGACGACGGAAAAGTTGATTCAACAACTCATCGTTGCCCTGACAATGTCGCAAAGGTAAACATAAGTGATTGCTCGATTTCTGAAGATCTCGGGGCGCCGGAGCTAAAAACTGCTTGGACAGACCCAGATTTTAATTCGGAGCATCAAGCGTTTTACTACGGGCGAGTCATGGAAAACCCTACCTGTCGATGGTCGACTTGGGATGCCGTTCGAGCAGGCGTCGCACCAAGGTCGGATTTGCATGCCACCATTCAGGAACGTGCCTGGTCTTCTCCCATTTGGTTCCGACCTAAGCGTGAAGGCGAATAAGTGGTAAGAGTATGTCTCGAATAACTGAGTGGCTTATCTTGAAAACAAATCAACAAATCGAATAGTGGGCGGGGTGGATTCTGTTCTTCGTCGCCCTCTGTTACATTTCTGGTTAATCGGTTTTCTGATTTTTGTGGTGGAGCGTGGTTACTTCGCCCCTGAAGTCGTGCTTGAAGTGGCGTACCCAAACGCCGATCAGATTGCAGCACTGGCTAGCCAATGGCAGAAGGCCGGAGGGCGAGAGGCTTCAGCGGCAGGTCTGGCGAGAATGATCCAGCAAGCGATTGACCAGTCGATCCTGATGAGTGAAGCATTGCGATTGGGTTTCCATTATCAGGATTCAATTGTTCAACAGCGTTTAATCAGAGATATGCGCTTTATGCAGGATGATTCTGCGGCGAGCGATGTCGAATTGTTGGAACAAGCCTACGCCATGAACCTACACGTCAACGATCTAGTGGTTCGCCGCCGCTTGGTTCAGATGATGGAAAGCTACCTTCGTGCCTCCGGTGAAAACCAACCCTTAACCGATAAAGTTCTAAGAGCGCTTTATCTGGAGCAAATTGAAACCTTTACTCAACCAGAACGACTGAGTTTTAGTCACGCATTTGTTAGCCAGGATCGACATAGAGGAAAATCATTAGAACGGGCGCAACAATTGGTTAAACATTTTGACGAAGATGAACTGAGCCCAGACGTAGGTGTTTCTAAGGGTGACCCGTTCATTTCGGGTTATCGATTCAGCAAAGTAACCCAGCAGCAAATCGAGCGAGAGTTCGGCGAAGGGTTCGGTGAGCGGATTTTCGACTGCCGGGTGGGGCAATGGGGTGGCCCCATTCGTTCTGTTTACGGTTGGCACGCAGTTTGGCTAAGCGAAAGACTACCGGCAGAGCCGATGAGTTATGAGTCTGTTAAGTCAAAACTTGTTTACGAATACCGCAGCCAAGCGGGGAACCTCAGTTTTGAAAATGCTATGTCGACGTTAAGAGCGCAGTACCAGGTTACGGGTGCGCCTGAATGATGATCTTGACAACACAAAGAATCGTTGTGCTTCTAATACTGGTTTTGTTTTCGAGCACCACCTTGGCGCACAAACTAGCGCCGTCTCTGTTAATGATTCAAGAAACTGCACCGAATCAGTTTGATCTACACTGGAAAACGCCAAGAACGCTGCCGACCCCGGAAAGGATTGAACTTTATCTACCAAATCATTGTTCGGACCTGAGTGAACGACAGCCGGTACCCGATCCTGTGGGTATGGTTTTCGAATGGCGAGTTGATTGCGGCGATCAAGGGTTGGTGGGTTCCCTGGTTCGAGTCAGTGGGCTAGCGGGAAACCAGAGTGCGGCGGTAGTCAAAATAGATCTGCTAGACGGTCGCGCTTACAGACAACTGCTCAACGGTAGCCAACCTGAATTTCTGGTGCCTGAACGAGTTGAGAGAGGCGCGGTGATTCGCGATTACATACAGCTGGGTACCGAACACATCTTAAGTGGCATTGATCACCTTTTCTTTGTCTGGGCGTTGATTTTGATGTTGACACGTCAAAAGCTGTTAATCGCAATAACGGCGTTCACACTAGGTCACAGTGTGACGCTCGCGCTCGCAGCATTGGAGCTTGTCCGCGTGCCGCAGGAACTGACCGAATTGTTTATTGCTCTGTCGATTTTCGTATTGGCTGCTGAGATGGCCAAAAGCAAAATGAAACAGGAGACGTCAGATAATCCAGTTAGCCTAATCCATAAACATGTTTTCTGGGTTTGCGTCGTTTTTGGTTTATTGCATGGTCTCGGTTTTGCTGGCGCGCTACGAGACATTGGTTTGCCCCAAGAAGAAGTTCTGGTGGCCCTGTTAATGTTTAATGTTGGCGTTGAAATTGGTCAATTGCTTTTCTTAAGTGTTGTCATCGCGATTGGCTCAGGGATGGCTGCCATTGCTCGATCAAGGTTCCCAGTGATTGCCCCAGAGAGATGGCTCTGGCTGCCTATCTACCTGATCGGCTCTGGCTCAGCTTATTGGTGTATTGAGCGAAGTCTGGGTGCGCTCCTTTAGATTACCGGATTTTAGGGTGTGGACTGCAAGTCCATCAACTGCTTAAAGTTGCCACGGCAAGATGCTTTGCTCCCTGATTTGGTGACAGGTTTATTAATTATCCTTTGAGTCTAAGCTACCTAGTGATTCTTGAAACTGCATGAATGTCATGGCAGTTAAATCTGGCCGTTGTAAAACGGAACCGTGTCCAACGTTTTCTAAGACTTCCAGACGGGCATTCAATGCTCTGTCTACAAGATCACGACTTGATGCCAGATTCGGATCGTGGTCGCCTGTTGCAACCAATACCGGCATTGTTAAAGCAGTGACAGCTTCGGGAAGATTAAACCTTGCAGCGGCTGCGAGTGCTTGAGGCACTAATTCAGGTGTATTGTGAACATTCCAGCCCTTGGGTTTCGGGAATCTCTCGATGCCTGCTTTTAACTGAAGCCCCACAGCTTTCTTTCCGCCCTGCTGCTGTGCCTTGACGTCCGCGGGACCGATGCTGGCATCGTAAAACGCAGCAGAAAGTACACGTGATGGGTTCAGCGAGCAATAGGCGAGAGCCGCCCTGGAACCCCATGCCATTGACCAGACATGGCACTGTGCCGCAGCGCATGCATCCAGAATCTGATTGGCATCATCAGCATATTGTTCGAAAGTGTATTGAGTTTCCGGGTCTTCCGTTTCTGAACTTAGGCCCATTCCTCGAACATCAAAGCGGATGAATCGGAATTTGTCGATCAGTCGCTCCACGACAAAGTCCCACATGCGTAGAGTACAGCCTGCACCATGCCAGAGTAGAACATTGGGCCCATGGGCAGGTCCATCGACTTCGACGTTCAGGGTTGCGCCATTGACTTCTACTTTTATAGGGAATATTTTTGGTTGAGAGACAGTTGCAAAACAATAACAGGCTGAACTCGAGAAATTCAACTATCGCTTATACGTCATTTTTAGTGACTAGTTTAATCCTCCTACGCTAGCAGCCATCAGATTAAACCATGTAAATTTCACGCTCCATTCCCAAAGGTGTGTAACAACTCAAATAGTAGCGATATTTGCGTCGTTTCTGCGGTAGCCTTACCCGAGGGGGATTATCCAATGAAGCAGACAAGCTTCTGGCGTTACCGCAAGCACAAAGAACTCGACTTCTTCCCACAAGGAAAGCTGCGTTGGTGGCTATTGGGGCTGATCGTCTTGGGTTGGGCGGTTGAACAGTACGAGGCGCTCAAAAACGGTCCCGTGCTGGTCTATATTCTAGCGGACTTCGACAAAACGCTAGTGGAGTGGGGTTACGTCGCCGCCTTTGCGGGTCTTGTATACAGCATTGGCGCCATGCTCTTGAGCCGAGCCACGGACCGTCTCGGCCGTCGGCCGCTGATGATCTGGCCTGTATTCGCCTATGCTATGATTTCAGTCGTTGGCGCGGTTACGCCAAACTTCTGGACTCTCGCGTTTCTCGTCGCAGCCGGTAGTTTTCTGATGGCGGGTATGAACCCCGCAGTACACGCAGCATCTCGCGATCTAACGCCGCAAATGGGGCGCGCCATGGTCTACGCCTGGGTGTCGCTTGCCTTCACTATAGGCGCATTAATGTCGACCATGGTAGCGGCGCAGACTCTGCCAATCTGGCCCGGTTGGCGTTCACAATATTGGATTGCCGCTGGTTTAGGCACATTCACAGCACTCGTAATTTTCATTTTCTATCGGGATTTGAGTAGCCGTGTGCGTGGCGAGGTTCAACAAACCCCAGAGCAAACCGCAAAATTAACGCCGACTACAGCGGCCGAGTCGAAAGAGGCCGAGTCGACAGAGGTGATAGATGCGTACGACGACGGAAGACTGGTGTATCGAAGCCCAAGGCTCTGGCTATTGTCTTTGGTCATTGTATTTTGGTCGCTAACTTACGTCACCGTATCGGCTTACGTGCCTACCTTTCTTACCCAGCATTATCATCTTGAGCCGGCCCGGGCGGCATCGGTCACATCCTACTTCTGGATAGTGTTTACCTTTAGCGTGTTCATCTCGGGTTGGCTATCTGACCGGTTGCGCGTACGTAAAACCGTGATCGCTTTCGGCGGTTTAACGACGGGTGGTTGTTTCATCATCGGCGCGAACTTGCCTGTGAATACGCCCGAAACCACTCTCATGATCATGTGGTCGACGACCGGATTTTTTGCAGGCTTCATCTATCCGGCCTGGTGCGCCATGTATTCAGAAACCGCCGAGGCGATTAGCCCTCACGGTGTGGGCCGCGCCTTTGGCATAACCGCCACGCTTTCCCCCTTGGCAGGGCTGTTTTTGAACCTTGGCTTACCCCAGGTAGTAGATATATGGGGCTGGTCGACCTGGATGATGATCGCTGGCGTATGCTGCTTCTGCGTGACGGCTCTGGTCGGAGTAGGCCGAGGACCATGGCTGCCTGAAATAACGGGGTCAAAATAGTGGGGTCGGAGGAGGGGGCCGGGATTTGGTGATCCAAGAATTTGTCTGTCGGTTAATTTCTACGGTGCACCCGCAACCACACGTAAGGAATATGCGGCCTATCAACAAAAAACTATTGTTGGAGGCAGAATTAGTGTTGGCATGCCCTTTGGTCGATACGTTGAAGACAAGGTGCTTAATGTCGGGTCCAATCGGTGGAATGTGGTTGGTCAGCTCGGTGTTTCGAGACAGATTAATCGCTGGACTATTGAGTCTGCTATTGGCATTTCCTGGTATTCGCACAACGGTGAGTTGTTAGGGACTCGTAAGCTTGAGCAGGATCCTATTGGGCTATTTCGTGCAACATTGAGCTACAACTTTGCCCCTGGTCTTTGGGTCGGCGCGGGGGTTATTTATGCCGACGGTGGGGATACGACATTCGATGGGGTCAAGCGAGATGATCGGCAAATTGGAGCAGACTTTCGCACTTATAGCATCGCCTACACTTACGCATTCTAAATTATCGCGGCAGCAGATTATCGTTTGTCGATGATCGTGTGTTCCTTCCCAAATAGAAACGTCGATCGTTCCATGTCGATGAAGTTGTGCTCATCGTTGATGAAGGCAGCGTTGGCTCGACGAGCTTCATCTGTGTTCGGTGCTTTCCCCATATCGACCCAGGCTTCTGCGTGACCAAGATAGGATTCAACCCTTGTAGCGCGTGCTTTTTGAATTCCTTTGTCGAGTGGTGAGTTGGCACGGTGAACCTGTCGGTAACACAAAGTGCGAGTCGCCTCAGCATGTGATCGAACAATGGGTCCATGGTGGGTTAGCCAATAGTGTCTGGCCTCTTCTTCAGACAGCTTTGATTGGTGTCGCAGTGGGAAGAAGACGCGAAGAATGTTGCTCTTTACTTTTGCCGTGATGTCTTCCGGTGCTGGGTTGACTTGAGGGTATTCATAGGCGAACCAGAGTGGCGAGTTCGGCAAGTCTATAAACTTGGATTCGTCTTCAAGAAGAGCAGCGCCAGCCTCCGCTGCCTTACCGGAGGCAGAGCCCATCCGCTCGTTAAGTTCAGCTTCCGATGACCACCATAGTTCCGCGACACCGTCGAAATGAGGTTCCATTTTCCCGCGTGCTTTTTGTGCCGCTTCATTCATTGGAGAGTCAATTGTGTGCGTTTGAACGTAACGAAGTATGTTGAGGTCGGTGGCGAAGCTGGCAACTAAAGGGGCATGTTGGTTTAGCCAATAATCCTGGAACTCCGAGAGCGACAGGTTAGGTTGGCGTCTAAGCGCAAATACGAGTCTAATCACAAGGTCTCTCCTGTAGTAGGGGTGTCTATATTTCTATCAGGATGCTCTAAAGTCAAATAGAATTTAGAGGCAAGTCTCTTGTACCAAAATTTGGCGATAATAGCTGTATTTGCTTTCGTATTTAGTGCGATTGCAGGCAGGCTTAACAAAACTGCCATCACCGGGCCCATCTTATTTATCGGGTTTGGCTTATTGGCAGGCCCCTATGGTTTTGGAATACTCGACTTGAAATTGCAAGCGGTTGAGTTGCGGATCATAGCCGATATGACGCTGGCGCTGGTGCTGTTCATTGATGCGGCAAATGCGGACCTAACTACCCTGCGTAAGCACTCACTCATTCCAAGACGAATGCTGCTGATCGGCTTGCCTCTGTGTTTTGGGGCTTGGTGTAGGCGCCGGGGTCACAGTATTCCCTGACGTATCCATATTAGAGTTATGTATTCTGGCAACGATGTTAGCTGCAACTGATGCCGCGCTGGGCAAAGGCGTGGTGACCAACAAAGCGGTTCCATCGAGGATTCGCGAGGGGCTTAACGCTGAAAGCGGTCTGAATGATGGGCTTTGTGTCCCGATATTGTTTGTTTTTCTGGCACTTGCAGCCGGTGAGGTCGGTGAAGACCGACCGGCAAAACTGGCATTAACTCTGGTTGCCCAGTAACTTGGTATCGGTGTCCTTGTTGCCATCGTATTGACATTTATTGGAGTGCGAACACTGGAGTGGTGCGGAAAACGAGGCTGGCTGTCAGAAATCTGGGTTCAAATTGCAGTGCCTACATTGGCGCTCGCCTGTTTCGCAGCAGCTCAAAGCCTGCACGGCAGTGGTTATATCGCAGCCTTTGTTGGCGGTTTGATCTTTGGACATTTCGCCAAAGATAAGACTCACCATCTTGTGCTGACATCTGAAGGTATGGCCGAACTGCTCGCGCTGGCAACCTGGATTATATTTGGTGCAGCCGCAGTTGGTGCTGCCTGGGCAGGCATGACCGTGGAGATAGTTGTTTATTCTTTGCTTAGCCTGACAATTATCCGAATGTTACCGATGGTGTTAGCGTTGACAGGTACAGGAGAAGACTTCGAAACTAAACTCTTCCTATCCTGGTTTGGTCCCCGAGGATTGGCGAGTATCGTCTTTGCGATCATCTTCATTGGCGCGAACCTGCCTTCACAGTCGATTCTGGTTAACACTGTTGTCTGCACGGTTACACTCTGTGTTGTTGCTCATGGCATCACTGCGAATGTGTGGGCAAATCGAATTAGTAAAAAGGAGACGGTTGAGAGCTGGGATCGGACTAAAGTGTCGAACCCCGCGTTAACACGTCTTCGACTTTTTCCCTTAATCTGCTAGGGTTTATGTATATATTATTCTTTTGTTAGGAGGCTTCTGATCATGAAAAGATTCACATTCGGAGTGTTCATTGCCGCGCTCATCAGCATGGCTTACGCCGGTGAACCCGACGGCCCACATGATGGCGCTAACTGGCAGATCTGGGCCTATTCTTCTGCTGCACCTGCACTACTGGGCAGCAATGCCACTGTTCTTGCTCTTGATGGCTCGGTGTTGCGCGAAGGCAGCAACGGTTGGACCTGTATGGTCGGCAATCCGCGCCCTGCGCCTGAGGGTGGATGGGGAAGTGCCCACGACGCGATGCCCATTTGTACCGACGAGGTCGGTATGAAATGGATGAGCGATTTTATGGCGGGTAAAGACCCGAGCATCGAACGTGATGCCTTTATGTGGATGCTCCATGGCGACGCGGGGGAAGACAACACCACCGCAGGGGTCCTCAATAAAACCGACGCGGCCGATCCTTCCCAATGGATCGAATCTGGACCTCACCTGATGTTGTTGCCCAGAGATCCGTCCTCTCTCGATGGTATGGGCGATGACTTCAACAGCGGTGCTCCCTATGTGATGTTCCCTGGTACGGCGGGTGCGCATGTGATGATCCCAGTGGATGGTTATTACGAGTACCAGGCGCCGCAGTAACCGATCTTGCCAGCTGGTTCAGATTTGTCTGTATCTAACGAATAATAGCGTGGCTGCAATGCTAATGGCCTTCGCTCATATGGGATGACCGCCAAGAGTGTTTTCTGGTCGGGCAGGGCGACATGCCATCTGCACCAGAGATACCTGTTCAACGTCGACTACCTTGTCCTGTCGTACTCAGTCAACGAGAAAGTTAAAGCATCGGCTTTGCTAGCTAAGAGCATTAAAGCTGGAGGTCGATTTTAAACGTGGAATCAACGTGAGTGTCCCATCAATTTTCATGAATTGAACAAGCGTGTTATCTTGGAAGCTTGGTTAACCGCTGATCAATCTCTGGTTAATTCTGATCATAATCGCCAACGGGAAAACAATTATGGCCCCAAAACCAGCTTTATCGGAACTTCCGATTAAGCTCGCGAAGACTGGTTTTTATCGGGGATTTAGCGTCGATGTGACCGTTGCCAGTAAAATCATTATCAGTGCACTTGTCGTTTGGGCGATCTTTTGGCCAGTCCAGGCGGGTGAGACGCTGGGCGATTGGAATACACTTATTCTGGCCAATTTTGCAGCTTGGTACATCTGGGCTGTCGCTCTTTTTGTCAGTGTTTGTATCGGCTTGGCGCTTTGGCCCGCGGCGGGGCGGCTTAATCTGGGGCGACCAGGTGAAAAACCCGATTTTTCTAATTTTTCATGGTTTTCGATGATGTTCAGTGCCGGTATCGGTGTCGGAATGCTGACATGGGCCGTGGCCGAACCCGTTACTCATTTCGGCAATAACCCTGAGGTCATTCAAGGATTAACCACAGGCGGTGGGGCGGACAATGTGCGCATGGCCTTCAAGTGGTCGTTCCTGCACTGGGGATTTGGGGCATGGTCATGTTACGCGATTACGGGCCTGTCGATGGCGTTCTTTAGTTATCGCCGTGCATTGCCATTGACGATTCGGTCATCGCTGACACCAATATTCGGTAAGGCGCTATCTGGGCCGTTGGGACACTTTATCGATATTGTGGCCGTTGTTGCGACCATTTTGGGTGTGGCGCAAACCCTTGGGTTTGGTGTGGAACAGTTTGTTGCTGGCCTGACTCGGATCGGCATTGGTGGTCTGGTAGATTCGGACGGCGCTGCAAACTCCTTTGGCATCATTATCGCTTTGATTCTGATCATGGGGGCATCGACGTTATCGGCGCTGTCTGGTGTGGGCAAAGGCATTAAGTGGTTGTCTAATATCAACATGTTTCTGTCGATCATCCTACTTGGCTTTTTTATTATCTTTGGCTCCACCTTTTTTGGTGGCTCTGCGATGCTCTTTGGTATTTGGGATTACCTGCTCGCAATGCCACAGATGAGCTTTAACGTCTGGCGGACAGATGGTGTTGAAGGATCAGAGGCATTCTTGCTGACACAGTGGCAAGGCTGGTGGCCGGTGTTTTACTGGGCATGGTGGATCGCGTTTGCTCCGTTCGTTGGATTGTTCCTGGCGCGCATCTCGCGTGGGCGCACGATCCGTGAATTCGTGCTTGGCGCGATGTTCGTGCCATCACTGATGTGTTTTATTTGGTTCGCTTGGGCCGGTGGGACTGCTATCGATCTGGAACTTAATGGTGGTGCCAACGGTTTGATCTTTGACTCGGCCAATGCTGACAAGATCTTTGCCATGACGGAATTCATGCTGGCGCCAATCGGTGATTGGTTGGCATGGGGTATGGCGCTGCTGATTGTCGTACTTTTGATGACGTTCCTTGTCACATCGGCTGACTCGGCGGTGTTGATCGTGAACACCATCAACGCGGGTGGCGATGAAGGCCCGAAGGCACGGCCACATATCCTGTTCTGGGGTGTAGCCCTTGGTCTTGTGGTGGTGGGCCTGCTTATTTCAGGTGGTACAGAGGCTATTAAGACGGCGATGGTAATTGGCGCACTGCCGTTCTCGGTTGTGATGGTTTTGATGTGCTTTGCTCTGGTCATGGCGATCTACTCCGATGGCCGACGCGAAGCTGCTGGCGTTCAGACCACATTTGCCAGCGACAATCCAATGCCTGCTGGTTAATCCGGCTGTTTAAAAACACGTAGAGGTCAAGCCTTTCGTCAACGATCCTCAAGTGTCAAACTCAAAACTCAATTTAAGGAATTCCCATGGCTAAAGGCATAGATAAAGGCCCTGACAAAAACAATAGCGATTGGAAATCCACAGCGTGCATCCTTTGCACTTTAAATTGTGGCGTCAAAGTTCAATTGAATGCAGAAGGTACCGAGATTGCGCGTACCAAGGGAGATGAGAATCACCCGGCATCGCAGGGTTATCTCTGCAACAAAGCGTCACGTTTAAATTTCTACCAGAATCGCGATGATCGCCTGTTGTCCCCCATGAAGCGTAATGCTGAAGGCGGGTACGATGCTATTGAATGGGACACCGCGATTGCTGAGATCGCGTCCAAGCTCAGTGGGATTCGTGACGAGCTTGGCGGAGACAAGATTTTTTACTATGGCGGCGGCGGTCAAGGGAACCACCTACCAGGCGCTTACAGCGGCACAACCCAGTCGACGTTAGGCGTTAAATATCGCTCGAACGCCCTCGCACAAGAAAAGACCGGTGAGTTTTGGGTGGCCGATCGCATGCTAGGCGGCTATAACCATGCCGATTTTGAGCACGCTCAGGTCGTGATTTTTTTGGGTAAAAATCCGTGGCAATCTCATGGCTTACACCAGGCACGCGCCGAGATTCGTGAAATGTCCAAGGATCCCAATCGAACCCTGATCGTTATCGACCCGAAAAGAACAGAAACCGCAGATCTTGCAGACATCCACCTACCCGTAAAGATGGGTCGCGACGCCTGGCTACTCGCGGGCATGGTCGCAACAATCGTGCAGGAGAACTTGCAGGATGACCAATGGATTGCAGATCATACCAACGGTGTGGAAGCCGTCATGGATGTATTTGACAAGGTTGATATCGCCGACTGCGCACGAAAGTCTGGCATAGACGAAGCCATCATTCGGTCTACGGCAAGAACTATAGCGCTCGCTGATAGCGTCGCCGTTCTTGAGGACCTAGGCACGCAAATGAACCGGCACTCAACGCTCGTGAGCTACCTGCAACGCCTCACGTGGTTGTTGACCGGAAACTTCGCCAAGCCTGGAACTGCCTACACATCCAATGGCTTGGGCAATGTGGGGAGCGGCAAAGAGGGAGGCAAAAGCCCTGTGTTAGGTGGGCGCATCATCGCTGGTATCATTCCTGCGAACATCATACCGGATGAAGTTTTGGCCGATCATCCAAATCGTTATCGCGCAATGATCATCGAATCCGCCAACCCCGTGCACTCGTTGCCCGATAGCACCAAGTGGCGCAAGGCCATGCGCGCGCTTCAGTGCAGCGTCGTTATCGACATTGCAATGACTGAGTCTGCACGCCAAGCAGACTACGTGCTACCTGCAACCACACAATACGAAAAAGCCGAGGCGACTTTCTTTAACTTTGAGTTCCCTGAAAATTACTTTCACGTGAGAGCCCCGCTTTTCGCTCGACCTGAAGGTGTCTTGGATGAAGCGGAAATCCATGCACGCCTTGCAATAGCTCTTGGTGCTATTCCAGAAGGTATCGAAGAAGAACTTAACGCCGCCCTGGCGGAAGGCGGCCGTGAAGGCTTTCGAAATTTGGTTTTCACTAAGCTCCGGGAAAACCCTGCTCTCGGCAAAGTCGCCCCGGCACTCCTCTACCGGACTCTTGGTAGGACCCTGCCGGAAGGCATGCAAAATGCCGCTGCGTTGTGGGCCGTATGTCACAAACATGTCGTCGCCAACAGAATATCCGTCGAAGCCACTGGGGTCGCCGGCGAAGGCATGGCGCTGGGAGACAATTTGTTTGATGCGATCCTGGCTGGACCCAGTGCAGTTATCATGAGCAAAGAAGATTGGCCCGATGTCTGGCAAAGAACGCCCGGGGGCAGGGTTAATTTCGATCTTCCGGAAATGTTGGAAGCTGCAGCTCAGCTCAATTCAGAAAATCCTCAAGAAACAACCGCTGAATTTCCATTTCTTCTTTCAGCCGGTGAACGACGCGATTTCACCGCGAACACTATTTTTCGGAACCCGGCATGGCGCAGAAAAGATAAGGAAGGGGCGATGTACATTAACCCCGGTGATGCAGCACGACTGAATTTGGGCGACGGCTCAAACGCTCGCATCACGACTGATCGTGGTGCTTTGGATGTCGTTGTGGCGATTAACGATCGGATGCAGCGTGGACATATCTCCATTCCAAACGGTTTAGGCCTCGACTATCCCGATGAACAAGGCAACATGAAAACCACTGGAGCTGCGCCAAACGAACTCACGTCTACGGATCTTGCCGATAAATACTTTGGGACCCCGTGGCACAAGTCCGTACCTGTCCGGGTGGAAGCGATAGGCTAAGCATCACCATAAAGCAATGCGCGGTTGCTGCTCGAAAGACCAGCCAAGCACACCTTCATCCCTGAACGTTGAGTTTCAGGTCGGCGCACAATGGAATCTCTGAGGCTATAGGCGAATTCGAGGCCTGAGTCACGTTGATTGATCCGATTGGCCCTGGTTTATGTACCCCGCATTCCTATTTTCGCATCGCGTTATACCCGGTCGTTATCAGTTCAACCTCAGCAGAACGTACCCCATTTCGCAAACCAATGTCAGCTCCCAGTACAGCAGTGACTGGCTTATCTTCAGTATAAGCGGGCCAATCAATGATACCTTCAGCGCTCGGATCACTCGTTTTGGCAAAGTTTGTCCACATTGTCATCATCTTTCCGGAAAACTCTGTGTCCCTGTCGCCAATATCAAGATTGAATATAGACAAGTTGCCAAACACATAAGGGATTTCTGCGGCGTGAAACGACCCGTACTGGTCACTGCCATCGATTAATGGGCGCCAATCCCACCAATAAAGATAAACTGGGCTGGAGACGTTCTCCATGTAATTTGCCCATAAACGCATGGGCTGAGTAAACATTGCATCTGTATTGAATCGAATGAAAGAATCCCGCGCAACATCGGGCTCCGCTGGATAGAGCGTGTATATCTCTTGAGCCGCAGTTGGCAAAGTAAGTTTGACGAACTGGTCGTGCGCCGCGACATAATCGATTGTCCCACCAGGATTACCCAATGCTGGGTCAAAAGTAGTCGCTTCATCCGCATTCGAACCAATCATCACGGGCACGTCAGCTTGGCGGCCCTCGGAGAAAATGGTGTTCACCTCATCCGGCAGCACAGCTCCATCAACAATGGTGAGCCGGTCAAAATTCAGTAATAGCTCCGGATCCCCAGAGAAGGTATCCATAATCGACTTCGCTGGTAAAGCACGCAGCGTAGCCAAATCGGATTCGTCCGCCCCCGTAAAAACAGATGCTTGTCGCTGACCCCATTCTTCGCCAGAGGGTATCCCCCACCTTGGCTTGGATAGAGCACTTAATGGAATAAATCGCGCACCACTCTGACCAATCACCTTGTGAAATAACCCTCTCGCCATGGGGCTAGCTTGCAGAACAGACATACTCCAAGACCCAGCAGATTCACCAAAAATCGTTACGTTGCCAGGGTCACCACCGAACTGCGCTACGTTGTCTCGCACCCATTGCAATGCTGCGATCTGATCGTGGAAGCCCTGATTACCTGAATTCCCTCCGCCTTCCTCGGTGAGCTCGGGATGGGCAAGAAACCCAAATGGTCCTAACCGATAGTTGACCGTGACGAGTACTACACCTTTTGCCGTTAATGGCGCTCCATCGTAATCACCTCCTGAACCCATCACTAGCGCACCACCGTGCACCCATACCATGACCGGAAGTGCTGCAGAGGCATCTTTTGCCCGAGTCCAGAGGTTGAGCGTCAGACAATCCTCACTCATTTCAACATGGAGGCGATCATAAAACGCACTTAACGACCCTGGCTGATAACAAGGCAGACCAAATTTGGTTGCATCACGCTCACCCTCCCACGATTCAATTGGGTGTGGTGGCTGCCAACGTTTTTCTGCAACCGGTGCTGCTGCGAACGGAATCCCAAGGTACTCGTGCAAACCATCCCCTCGTGCAGTACCTCGGATATTACCGCCAGTTACCGAGACGACCGTACCAACCGGGTCTGCTGTGACGACCGCCGGCACAGTACTTTGTTCCTGCTCGGTCGAGCAACCAGTAAACATCAGGACAGCAACCACGAGTATCGCTACACAACTCGTGTATCGACGCTTAGACATTTTTCTCCTCCCGTTATAGTGATCGATATCGATGACTTAGGAGTATGCCTTAGTTCAGGAGGGTCATTGAGAAAAAATATTCAAGACAGTAAATCAGCAACTTAGAGTCTACGAAGAACAAACCACATTTATGCCGAAAAAGCTTCTGGATAATCCAGATAGAAAGTAAGTATGTAGTTACGTCGTCCGTTAAAACGCCTATTCTCGGCCCGCTAGAGGTGTACTATTAGGCGAACTAAACTAATGAGAAGGTGATGCTAGTGTCCGAATACAATCCTTACACTCGGGGCCCACACTCTGTAGGAACACGTCAATTTAACTGGACAGATACCGAGCGGAATCAAAGCTTGCCCGTTGATGTGTGGTACCCGGCCACTAATGCCTATGAGGGCAAAGATCTTGATCCGGCGACCCAGGACCGTTACGAAATGGTGCCAGGTATGGGCGAAGCTGTTCAGCAGGCTGTTAAAGATGCAGAGGCAGAACCAGGCCAACGTGCCTTGGTTGTGTTCTCGCATGGATTCGGCGGCGAACGACGCCAGAGCACCTTCTTGTGCTGTCATCTTGCGAGTCACGGTTATGTGGTAGCGGCAATGGACCACGTCGGTAATACTGCAGCGGATATGATTTCGGGAGAGGGGGCAGCCGGCGACCCAGAGGTGATCGAGCGTTTTATTCAAAGTCGCCCTTGTGATGCCAGCTTTGTCATTGATCAAATGTTAGCGGGCCAATCTGGCCTAGAAATTATCCCCGATCAGATTGGCATGTCGGGCCACAGCTTTGGTGGCTGGACGACCCTCAAAACCCTCGAAACCGATGAGCGCATTAGGGCAGCTTTGCCGCTGGCGCCCGCGGGCGGTTTTACGGAGATAGACGCGGATAACGTCATGGCCAAGGCGCTGGACTTTACTTGGAAACGCGAGGTGCCTGTCCTTTATATCGTCGCCGAGTTGGACTCGATCCTGCCATTGAAAGGCATGCAGGACATGTTCAATCGCAATCCGGACCCTAAAACAACGGTCGTCCTGCTAAATGCCGATCACTTTCATTTTAACGATGCCATTGAACAAACCCACGACGGTTACAAGTTATTGCTGGGTATGCTTGCGGAAGGTATGGATGAAGACACGCGCCATAGTACGGAAACGATGATGGCTGGCATGAAGCCGTCCTCAGAACTTGTTGCCGGCGCCGATGCTTATGCGCTCATCAACGGCCTGGGGTTGGCACATTTTGATCGAGAACTACGGGGCAGCCAAGATGCGGCCAGTTTCCTCAGGGGCGACCTGGTCGCGATATTGGCTGAACACCATATCAACGTGAAGTTGTTGTTCTAATCCCTGCCCAGTGGGTTTTCTCAGATTCAGAGGCTACGTCGCCGGTGTTTACTCGGGGCCTTTCGTTAGCGTCGAAGTACCTGGCGGCGACGGCGTGTTCAGGAAAGTAGCTACGAAATGAACCAATACTAATAAAGCTAAATCGCCAGAATTTTCCAGCAGCCTGCTGAGACCTATTCCTCCTAAAAAGACAAACACGCAGTTTTTCCATTTCCATCGAAGGGTAAAATAGTGGAGCAACGCGAAAAGAAAATTGCTCATCACTATTGCAGACAAAAACCCTGCAGATGGTTCTATAACCATAGGCAGAAAGAGCCTGAAGGCTAGTTCTTCAACAATCGATATATAAAGCAGATAGACAATCCACAGGCCTTGAATTCTACTCAGCGGCACGCCTTTACTGACTAAAAAAACAAGGAAAAAACCTAGCGCGGATAATAAAGCCACGATATAAGTTGAAGGGCTCTCTGAAAAACCTGAAGTAACTGCCCAGAAAACGTCTGATGTCGACTGCAGGAAAATTAGAGTGACGGCAATAAAACCCATTGTGCAGCCGTGACGGTATAGGACGTGTACAAATGTAGAGACGGGTAAAGTGGTACCTGAGTAATCTCTTTGTAACCTCCCCATGTTTGCTGTTCCGTAGACTTATTGAAAAGTGATTGTAGTGGCCAAGTAAACTTCGCCAAAAGCTCAGGAGATACAATTAAGCGGGGATTAGATACGTTCATTGATCGATGTGCAATATAAATGGGCTTTTGAAGCCATGCATTAAATCAAGCCACCCTGGACAGTTATCTATTTAGATCATCGATGAATCTGCAGTCACAGCGGTTGTGGGTGACAGGATGAATCAGGCCTGTTTTTGTGCGGTTTGCCAAGTATCTTCCAGCCATACGGCGAAGCTCCTGCCGACCACTGATCAATTTCATGACTAGTTCAAGACTAGTTCAATATTAGTTCAATACAAGTTCGATACCAGTTCAATAATAGATCAATGCCTGCTTTTAGCGCCAGATTCGAATCTCTCGACAAGGTATGCCTTACAGCGGTAGCCTGTACGTAAAATAAGCGTAAATCGAGGAGAATGAATATGTCGGAATATCAGGAAATTCAATATGTTGTCGATGGTCCTGTTGCCACCATCACAATGAACCGGCCGGACCAATTGAACGCACTGACCGACCTGACCCAGGCAGAGGTTCGCCACGCTTTAGATCAGTCAGAAACAAACTCCAACGTGATCGGCACGGTTCTGACGGGAGCGGGTCGTGGTTTCTGTGCTGGCGTAGACATGAATGCTCTAGGGTCGATGAGTGATGCGGGCGAGCGCACCACGGCCAACTTCGAACATCTGCAAGCGCAACCCGGCAATCCAGATGGCGACCCTAACTACCATGGGTCGCCGACCTATTTTTTGGGGCTGCGCAAGCCGTTGATCGCCGCCATCAATGGTGCGGCAGCAGGACTCGGCTTCAGTTACGCGACATTCTGCGACATGCGTTTTATGGACCGCAATGCCAAACTGGTCACCTCTTTTGGCCCCCGTGGATTGATCGCCGAGCATGGTACTAGTTGGATGTTGCCGCGCATTGTGGGTCCCGCCAATGCCCTCGATATGTATTGGAGCTCGCGGCGGATTGATGGCGAAGAAGCGTTCCGCATGGGTTACGCCAATCGACTTTGTGAATCCGGCAACTGTTGCAGCGAGGCACAGCAATTTTTGCGCGACATAGCAAATACGTCAGCTCCTGCTTCCATTATGATGATGAAGCGTCAGGTCTACAAACATTTGAATCGTGAGTTGGGAGAGGCGATGACGGAGTCCTCTCGCTGGATGGACGAGAGTCTGGCGCGCGACGATTTTAAGGAAGGTGTTGCATCTTTTGTAGAAAGGCGTGCACCTAATTTCTCCAAGCTGGAGAATTGATCCAGTGAGCATTCAACCAGAAGTGCAGCCAGGCATTCAACTACGCCAGATCTGTCTTGTTGCCGCACAACTCGAGCCGGTCATTGAAGACCTAACGGCTATCCTCGGCATTAATGTCTGTTACGTCGATGATGGTGTCGCCGCGTTTGGGCTCGAGAACGCCCTGATGCCAATTGGTCGAAACTTCCTTGAGGTGGTCGCGCCAATACAGGAGGCAACCGCGGGTGGTCGTTATTTGGAACGTCGCGGCGGTGATGGCGGCTACATGGTGATCACCCAAGCCGATAGTCGAGAGACCCAACTTGCAGCACGACAGCGGGCCCTCGATAGCGGCGTGAGGATTGCGCATGAGGCAGAGCGAGGTGACTGGCATCTGACGCAGTTGCACCCTCGGGATCTTGAGGCTGCGTTCCTTGAACTTGAGTCAGACCAGCATAATGACTTTGATGGTTATTGGATGCCTGTCGGAGGCCTCGGCTGGGAAGACAAGGTCAGGCAGGATGTCACCATTGATATCGTCGGCGTTGAACTGCAAGCAGCTGACCCTGCCTCGCTTGCTGACAAGTGGGCGCGCATTGTTGGCGCTGAATGCGCTGTCGACGCAGAGAGCATCGTTGTATCGCTCAACAATGTTACGTTGCGTTTCGTTCCTTTAGGTGACGATCGCGGGCCTGGTCTCTCTGGGCTGCATATTCGAGTCGCGGATCGGGCCGCGATACTGAATGAGGCAAAGCGTCGTGACTGCTATGTCTCAGACGCCCAGGTGCTGATTTGCGGGACCCGGTTTTATCTACAGGACTAATACCTAAGGTCGCCTTACCTTTGGATATTCATGTTTAGGCCGAGACTATTTTTCGACATTTCCCCGATAGAGAAAGCAAGGCACCTAATCCCGAGCTAACACTACCTGAGCAGGACTTTGTCTGGTCGGACTCACCTTTCTTTCGAGGGTTTGAACAGCTGACGGTGAGAGGCACATGATCTATATAAACGCTGAGATAGGCCGAATTGCCTGATACGAGTAATATTCGCAAAACATTTCATCGTTGCACACGACTCTGATGTTTCGAGCACCATTTCGATGGAGCGCATCAAGACTGACTCGCTAATTCTGTGTTAGCCCAAGCCAAAGGGGTTAGCATTTCGTCGACCAAACTTTGGCAGCTGGTCCGGATCGACTTCTGCCCAGTTTGCCGAACGCTTTTCCAGGAACGCAGCATTGCCTTCTGAAGAATCAGGCCCGGTGAAAGCCCAGGCAATTGCATCATCGTCTTCATATATCGCTCGATAGAGCTCACCTTCATCCATGATTCGCCCCCAGGTCATCTGCTTCACAAGCGACACGGCAGAAGGTGATGAGCCTTCTGCTATCTCCGTTGCAAGCGCAATCGCTTCATCTAATACCTGGTCGCGAGGTACGGCACGTAATACCAGCCCCATTTCTGCAGCCTCAGCACCCGTGATTTTACGGCCGGTCAACATCAAGTGCGCGGCTTTCTCAATACCGATCAAACGCGGCAAGGTCCAGGTTGCACCCATTTCAGGGATCAACCCCCACTTCACAAAAGAAAAGGCGATGTTGGCATCTTCAGCTGCAATTCGTATGTCGCAGGTGAGTGGATAGGCAGCGCCGAAGCCTCCTGCAGAACCATTGATGGCGCAGATGACGGGCTTTGATATCTGGAACGGATAGGTTCTTAGCACTCGCTGGGTTGGGTGACCACCTGAATCAGAGACGTCAGGTGCTTCAGATGATCTGGGATTCTCACCGCGTTCTTTAACATCGTTCATGTCAAGCCCGACGCAAAAGGCATCACCTGCACCAGTAATAATGACGGCGCGCACGTCCGGATCACGATCGCAGTCTCTCAAATATTCCGTGAGCTTCACGGCCATCTCGGGACTGTAAGCATTGCGCTTTTCTGGCCGGTTAAAGGTGATCGTGGCTATGTGGTTTTTTTTGTCCAGCAACAAATGGCTCATAAATTGTGCTCTCGTTGATCGTTACGCAAAAGTTACTACAAATTTGGCGCCAATTTTGGTCTCTAATAGCGGGGCCGGAGTCATTATCCCGTTGCTACGAGCCCGTTGCTACGAGCCTGTTGTTAGGGTGCAATCGAGTCAATAGAGGTATTCGACCTCGTCATTGACGAAGGTATAACGTGGATGTTTATACCACCCGTAAAGCAGAGATGAGCGAGGTTCTTTGTGCACCTTGGTGTCGTAAACCTTAAGTTCGCCGCTTGAACCGTCCATCCAGAAGTCGATGTCGTAAATTTTCTCTGGTTCTCCCTGCACATGAAAATCTGTGCAGGCAAAATAGATGTTGCCTCGAATTTGACGAACCGGGTCGTGCACCATCACGAACTTCAGTTCGAGGTTTTCACCGGTCTTATCATCTTTCAAATGAAAGATACTATCGGTATCGACCTGGCTGGCCACATATGCTTGCATGGTGGACTTGATGTCCTCCACATAAAATTTGAATACTGACGTTTGGGGCGAGGTCTCGGCTGTCGATTCGGCGGTAGACCAAGGGCTAAATATAATCAACAGCCCGGCAAGCAGGCTGTTGATCAGAGTAGCATTGATTCGCCGACCAGGCAGGTAGCGACTCACGCACGATTGCTCACTACTTTAAAGACGCGGCTTAGCCACCGTGTTCTTTTGCTTCAGCAGCTTCGCCACCGTGTTCTTTTGCCTCAGCAGCTTCGCCACCATGTTCTTTTGCCTCAGCAGCTTCGCCACCGTGTTCTTTTGCCCCAGCAGCTTCGCCACCGTGTTCTTTTGCCTCAGCAGCTTTGCCACCGTGTTCCTTTGATGGGTCATGCCCGTCAGCGAAGGCGAATAGGGGGAGTAACAGAATAAAAGTTAATAAAATTTTCATTAGCCGTAGTACTCTTGATTAAGGTGTATGCATTATCAGTACTTCCGACGTTGAGGTCACGACATTTCGCTCGGCCGGGTCTGGTTTTTGTTGTTGACGTTCAAATTGTTGGCTTGAAAGGGCTCGACAAGCCATGCGCCGGGTGAGAAGGCCCGGTCTCGCGCCTCGGGTAAGCCCAGGCCATATTCCGTATTGGTGATTGCGTCGCCGCTTTCTGGACGCTGGTAGCTGCGCAATAGGCGATCCCATAGACTGAAAATAGTTGAAAAATTAGCGTCGCCATAATGGCGATCGACGGCGTGATGGCTGGCATGGAAGCGGGGTGTGACGATCAGTGCCGAGATGCCCCCTTCAATATGGTCAGGGAAATCGATATTACTATGATGGAACTGTGCGCATAGGCTCACCATGGCTTCAAACAGAAACCATGCAATGGCGGTGGGTCCCCATATGGCAATCCAAAGAGCCTTGGCTAGCGCCGATATCATCAGCTCGCCGGGATGAAAGCGCAGGGCCGTGGTCACATCCATCGCGGTATCCGCGTGATGTGCTTTGTGAAAGCGCCATAAGAAGGTGACTCTGTGATTTGCGCGATGCCAGAAGTAATCAAATAAGTCGAGTACGACGAGAGAAGCCGCGAGTTCGACCCAGCCCGTTAAGCCTAACCAGCGTGAGATGCCCCAACCCTGTTGTTCGACGAATACGACCCATAGTAGGAGCGGCACATAAATCACCAATCGGATCAATACCGTGTTAAGTGCTGCTATGCCACCATGGAAGAGTAAGCGTTTGAATCTGCTCTCACGCCACGGTCGTTTTGGCGCAAGAGTTTCGACGCCCAGAAAAAATAGCAGACCGCCGAGAAAAACAACCAGCTTGCCCGTATCTAGGTCGATATTCATCCGAGTAGTATGCGTGCAGGAATTTTCAAGTCAAACTTTTAGCTTTAGCGGGATTAACCTGCCCAGTGAAATCCGTCCTATGTTGATTTATGCGTGATGGGAATCAGGTGGCTAGAAAGTATTCGGGTTTCCTGAACACACATAGATGATATCGACGAGCATCGTTCGGGACTGCAGATTTTGTTAGCATCATAATGATGAGCGCGTCACCATCAAAGTTCTCCTGGTATTTGGCTGGCGTCGTTGGCCAGTTCCTTCCGTGGGGCCTCAATAGCGTCTTGTTTACCTGGATGGTCGCCGTCTATCTAGAAGAAGGCGGGGTTCGACTGGGGATCGCACAGATGTGTATTCAATTGCCGGGCCTAGTCTTCATCCTGTTCGGTGGACTTCTAGCCGACAGGGTCGACCGGCGTACGATACTCATCGTTTTTCAGTGCCTTGCAGCGCTACCGGTATTTACGCTAGTGCTGTTGATCGAAATCTCGACGCTTAGCTATCTGATGTTAATCGTATTCGCGGTCGGTGTAGGGAGTTTCAATGCCTTCATTCAACCGGCTAGAGACAGCATCTTAAATCAGGTATCGGGACCCAATATCCAGCAGGCCGTGACGATGACGATGGGTTTGTCATTTTTTGCGCAGATTGTCGGGTTTGGGTTTGCCAGCCAGGCAGATACTACAGGTCCCGTTCCGTTGTTGCTCATACAAGGAACAGTTTTAATTCTCGGCGCTCTGGTTGCGTTAAAGCTGCCTTCGTCGATGCCCGAGAGGGAATCGCTTGCTGAGACCCGAAAAAAAAGTCGTGGAAGCGTGTTTGGCGAGATAAGGGATGGCCTATCTCTTATCTTTAATTCGCCGCGTATGTTCCCCGTGATGATCCTGATGTTTTCTGTCGGTGTGTTTTATATGGGTGCCTTCTCCGTGTTGAATCCACTTGCCGTCAGGGATGTGTACGGTGGTGCTGCCTTCGATATAGCGCTGTCGTATATGTGCTTTATGGTTGGCACCATTGTCATGACGGTTATCCTGGTGGCGATCGGCGGGATTAGACGACAGGGTTTGGGCTTGATGATCGCATTGGTAGCTGGTGGTGTATTTTTGATTTTAATAAACCTTAGATTGCCATTTTACGGCTACGTTCTTTGTATTGGACTGTGGGGGATGTGCGGCGGTGTTGCAATGAGCCTGGGGCGAGCGATTGTTCAGGAATCAGCGCCAGAGAATTATCGAGCAAGAGCATTGTCTATTTATTCGTTAGGTACGCTGGGCGGCGGTCCGATCGGTGCGGTATCCATGGGGTACTTTGCGTCAGTTATGAATCCGTTGTTGGGATTCATTGTTGCCGCTGCAGGAGTCTTTTTTACGGTAGCGGTTGTCTGGACAATGACAAGTTTTTCGAACGTAGATCGACTTTAACGGTAACGCTCCACGCGTTTGCCGCCCAGTGATCGATTACCCTGGACTAAAACCGTTTTTATCTCTCCAGCCGTTAATCCTGCAGTCGATATACCCTTGCGGCTGTACCGCTGAAGACAGAGGCTTTTTCGTCTTCGGAAAGCCCGGCTTTGGCCGCGATTCTTTTGAACATATTCCAGAGCGTCCGGTAGGAAATACACTCCCTGTCGACCGGAAAGTTACTCTCGAACATGCAGCGGTCAGGCCCAAAAGCCTCGATTGCGGCGATGTAGTATGGGTATAGAAGATCACAGAACGTCTTGGAGCTGAGCGGTGTATCTTGTTTGTGCATATGAAAAGAAGGTTCCCAGGCGCCTGCCCGCATCTGGGCTCCACCCAGTTTCATGACTGTATTGGGGCTTGCCGCAACGATATCGATACATTCTCGCCATCGTGCAAATGTTTTTGCATCAGCATCCAGATCAACAGTTCCGCCGAAGTGATTGACGATTACAGGGACTTCAGGATGGGCAGCGGCTAATTTAGCGAGCGTAGGCAGACGTTCGAAATCCGGCGAATAGTGATCGAATGAGAGATTGTATTTCGCCAGCAGCGCAAAGCCATCAAGATACGTTTGATTAAGATCAGAGGGGAAGGCAGTGCGTATCCCTCGAAAATTGGCTGACGCGGCCAGATGGGCTTCAAGCACAGGTTCTACGCCGGCGCCTGCTCTCAGGTCGGCTGAGCCAAAAATACCGGTACACAGTCGCGTCGAACCGTAAATTCCTGAGCGACTCATGGCGGCAACCCCTTGAACGAATTCTGTTTCACCAACGCAACGCATGTCTTTTGGGCCGTCTGCGCGAAAAAAAGCACCACATTGAGCAAACACTGTTTGGGTGATGTTATGACCGCTTTTGTTGATATCCGCCATGATCTCTTCGCACAGATAAACTGTTTGTTCAAAGATTGATGTCGCGACCCGATTGTCCCAAAGGTGGTGGTGTGGGTCTATGATTGGCAGATCGGGCTCCAGGACCGCCTCGGCTTCTTCGCTGCTAATGAATCTCTCTATGTCGCTGTTTTCAGGGTAGGTCATTTTAAAACTCCAGAGGTAACCGCAGGTGCTTTTTGATAAAGGCGTAAGGTCAGTCGATGTCGCCTGGTTTCTATTAAGCTCAGTGTTTATACACTGAACGGGTTTGTCCGTTTATACTGCGCTGCTATTATTGAATCATCAAGCCTACACAGGACGTTTCATGCTTAATCACCAAACGGCACAGTCAGTCATTGACCATGGCATTTCACTCGGCGCTGACTTCGCCGAACTATTTGTCGAAAGGAGCCAGACCAATACCATCAGCACCTTGAGTAACCAGGTTCAATCGGTGGAGTCGGGGATAGACTTCGGCATAGGCTTGCGCCTGGTCTATGGCACTAAAGTCCTCTATGGCTATACCAACAAACCTGAGGGAGATGAGCTGAAAAGAATCCTGTCTGAACTTGCTGCGAAGGATTTGCGAGACCCATGCGTCTCAGCATTCAATTTTGACTATAGGCAGATAACAGATTTGCATCTTGCGGTGCGCACGTTAAGTAATGATTCTGAGGTTGAGAGCAAGGTGGCATACCTGCTGAGGGCTGATTTAGCGGCTCGTGCCGCTAGCAACATGATCTCGCAAACCCGGGGTTCGTGTCGTCAAAAAGAACAGCACGTCGAACTCTTTAACAGTGAAGGCCTGCACACTGGGGATACCCGTAACTATATCCGCACTTCACTCACATCCATTGCGTCAGATGGCTCTGAGCAGGCGACGGGGAGTTGGAATGACGGTGGTTTGATGGGCTGGGAACTTGAAGATGATATCAGCGCTGAAAAAACCGGAACAGAAGCGACAAGGCAAGCACTGGTTAACCTTGGTGCTAAACCTTGTCCCTCGGGTCGTATGCCCGTGGTCATCGGTAATGGTTTCGGTGGCGTGATTTTTCATGAGGCCTGTGGCCATTTGCTGGAAACGACCTCGGTGGCGAAAAAGGCATCTGTGTTCCATGACCAGATGGGTCAAATGATTGCAAATACAGCGGTGAGTGCGGTGGATGACGGCACGATGACGAAGCAGTGGGGTTCGATCAATATTGACGACGAAGGCCTTGATACGCAACGAACGCAATTGATCAAGGACGGCAAGCTAACCAGTTTTCTTGTCGATAAGATTGGCGCTGAGCAAACTGGCTTCGAGAGAACTGGTTCGGGCCGACGTGAGTCCTACAAATATGCGCCCGCCTCCAGAATGAGGAACACTTTTATCGAGCCTGGCGATGCGGGCCTGGAAGAGATGATCGGCTCCATTGATAAAGGCATCTATGCCTCTCATATGGGGGGTGGTTCAGTGCAGCCGGGAACTGGTGAGTTTAACTTTGCGGTGACGGAAGGGTACTACGTAGAGGATGGCAAGATTCAATATCCTATTAAGGCCGCAACGCTCATCAGCACCGGACCTGCAGTACTTAAAGAGATCTCAATGGTTGGTAATGATTTCTCTTTGGCCTGCGGCATGTGTGGTTCAGTCTCGGGTGCGGTGCCAACATCTGTGGGTCAGGCAACACTTAAGGTAGATGACATCCTTGTTGGGGGTAACGCCTGATGACTATTTCCGATCAGGCGAATCAGGTGCTTGGGCTTGTTAAGGCCGCAGGTGCGAGCGGTGACCTGATTATCGACCAGGGAGAATCCTTGTCCCTGAAAGCAAGTAACGGTGAGCTTGAAGAATACAAGGTGAGTTCGAGCCAGATTTTTGGTTTGAGGGTGATTAAAGACGGCAAAGTGGGTACCGCTTATAGCGAGGCCGCGGATAGTGACGCCTTGAGTTCACTGGTTGAGCAGGCGCTGACTAACGCGAGCTTTACGGCTACAGAAGTTCATGAAAATATTCTGGCTAATGAGGTCAACCTGAAAACAGATGACTCGGTTTTGTGCCCGGCCGAGGAGGTAAGCATTGATGACAAGGTTAACTTTGCTTTACAGATGGAAAGTGATCTTGCCGCCAGGGACAAGGTGAAAAACGTGCCCTATAACGGCGTTCAGGACAATACGACTCAGCGCCATATTTTTTCAAGTGCAGGTCTTAGTGCTTATTCTAAAAGCAGAATGTGTGCCGCCTATGCTTATGCGCTGATTGAGCAGGGAGATAAGAACGCGATGGAAGGTATCGGCCAGGCAGCGCGATTGTTTACTGCTTTAAATGCTAACGATATCGTTGACAGGGCATATACCCAGACTATTGATATCCTTGACGGCTCCCCTGTGCCGAGTGGTCACTATGATGTGATATTCGATGAAGAAGTTCAGGCTTCTTTATTTGGAGTTTTCACCATGATGTTTTCGGGAAAATCAGCCAAGGATGGGGTGAACCCCATGCGGGAAAAGTTAGGCGAATCTATTGCCGATACCCGATTGAACATTACTGACCAGCCACTGAGTGCTGATGGGTTTGGTTATCAATTGTTCGATGCAGAAGGTACAGCGACACAATCAACACCCTTGATCGTTGATGGCACCCTTAACACGCTTATTCATAACAGTGCCACAGCATCCTTTTTTGATATGAAGACTACCGGACATGCAGCTCGAGGACCTAAATCGACGTTGGGTGTGGGGCTGCACCAACTAGAAATCGCTGCAGGCAGCAGCTCGCAGGCAGATTTGTTTTCTGGAAAATACCTGATGCTAACTGACCTGACAGGGATGCATTCGGGTGCCAATGCTATTTCCGGTGATTTCAGTTTCGGTGCTTCAGGGTTCCTTTATGAAGATGGGCAAAGGCTACAACCGGTGCGAGGTATTACAGTGGCGGGAAACTTCTATGACATGCTCAATAAAATTGCACTGATAGGAGATAAACAGTTTTGGAACTGGGAAAGGTCCGCACTAATGCCTCATCTGCGCTTTGCTGACCTGGCTATTGCGGGTTAGAACTTCCACCTGTTTTGTTTAACGGCCGTGAAATTCAGGTGGTCGTTTACCCTTAAATGCGGCTCTGCCCTCGGCACCATCCTCGCTGTCTCGAACGGCCAGCAATTGGTCTCGGGTGATTGCCGCTGTTTCGGCGGGTCCACGGGGAACGGTCTCTGCGACCATTGACTTGATGGTCTCAACGACCAGTGGTGCACTAACGGCAAAAATGTCAGCGTACTCCTGAGCCGCGGCCAACTGTTCTCCCAAAGGGACGACCTTGTTCACCATGCCGACTTCATAGGCACGCTGCGCCGTTAAGTCCTGGCCCAGAAGCATAAATTCCATCGCGATTTTATGCGGGATCTTCGCCGCGCAACCTGCGATCAACCCACCTGTGAAACCAACCTGAGCTTCGGGGTATTTGAATATGGTGTTGTCAGCTGCAACGACCAGATCGCACATCTGAACCAAAATATAGGCACCACCAACGCAATATCCCTGGACGCAAGCAATAATAGGTTTGTTGGTGATGACACCAACACCGGGTACCCCCTGCCACATTTCCATTGGTGGGTCCTTGATATCGGCCCCAACTGAAAATGCTCGGTCACCATCCGCGCAGAGGATGGCTGAGCGAGCATCGGAATCGCGAAACTGTCGCAGTGCGGCCCGTAGGCCCTGAATTAACGATTCGTTCAGTGCATTGAGCCTGCTTGCGCGATTAAGTGTAATGACGGCAGTTTTACCGTTCTGTTCGTACAACACATCAGACATTTCGGTCAGCCTTTTCATGTAAACGATATATTCGTTCCGCGGTATTATAGAACATCGCATCTTTCTCTTCTTCGCTGAAGTCTATGACGATCTTCTTTAGACCGTTGTATAACACCGGATAGGAGATAGAGAATCGATCAACGGGAAAGTTACTTTCGAACATACAGCGATCTGGTCCAAAACAATCGATTGTGTGCAAATAGTAGTCCCGTTGCGCCTCGACAAATTCGTCTGAATCAGGAGGGGTAGATCGGTTGTGCCAACCGAAGCCATTATCTGGCATTGCCAGCCCGCCGATTTTTGCAACGACATTGTCGCACTCTGCTATCTTTTTAATGTCCTGCTTCCATTGCTTAAATATCCCGGCTCTCTTATCTGCGTAATAACCGACGCCGAGAGGTGTGCCGAAATGGTCCAGTATCATCTGGGTGTCAGGTGCGGCGAGAGCTAGCTCATAGAAATCTTTGTTTTGATAATGATAATGCCAGGTGTCGTAGCTGTAGCCCTTGCGGCCTAGCAGGCGGACACCGGCTCTAAATTTTGGGTCAGCATAAAGCCCCTTCGGTGCGCCACCTGGAATAAACAACTCTTTAGGGTGTGTGGCGCAGGCGCCGGCGTGACGAATGCCTCGGAATAGACCTTGGCCAGAGACTTCATGCCCGGCAAGAACTTCAACTAACTCATCCCCTAGGGTCAAATCCGCATGGGCAACAATACCGGAGATTTCAGCGCCCTGCCTCTCAGCGGATTCTGTGGCTTGTTCGGCAACGAATCGGGTTTCGCCCAACGGGCGTAAATGCGCCGGACCATCTTTTAAGTATTCTGAGTGGCATTCGACGAAAACTGTTTTAACAATATTATGCCCAGAACCCGTATCAGCATGCAGGTTCTCAACGACATATTCGTTGCCTGGGTGGCGCCAAAGATGGTGGTGTGGGTCTATGATTCGTTGCTCGGGGTCGATGATATCTTCAGTGATGCTGTCTAACCAATCTTGGCTACCGGGTGTGTTCATAAGGGTGTGCTCAGGTGAGTGTGCTGATTTGCTAAATCATCATTAAACTATAACGCAATAGTTCATATGGCGCAGCGCGATCCTTGGGTCTCAGTCATCGTATCGAGCAGTAGTGCACCAAAATCTTTGCCACAGGGCCAGGCGACAATTAAAGGAACGGTTAAGTTTTATGATGCCAATGAAGTGGTTCGGTATTGGCACTACCGCGTGCTGTCAGAAAAGATGCACTCCGGGGAAAAGACATTCCAAATGTTCGTCCAGTAACGATTGGAGTTGATCGTAGGGTTTTCTGCTCATAATGTGATCGAGCGAACCAGTGTTAGAGTTACTCAATAACAGCCGGGTATATACTTTCACCCAGAAAGAAGGACGATAGGGGCTAACCGATGGAGTTTGACGAAACGATGGGTTTGAAAAATGCTCAAAAAAAAGATGTGGATTTATTGGGTTCGGAAGAGCTTCGAGATCCGTCGATAACGGCCTCAAAGCTTTTAGGTCAGGAAAGAGCGTATTTTTATGACAAATTCGATCCACCGTTCTTCATTTTGTCCAGATATGAAGACGTCAACGGCGCGTTATTAGATGCAGAAACCTATGTTGAAGGGTTCGGCAACGGGCCTAATTTTCAACCGGCTCAGGGTATCTTGTCAGACGCGCCGCATCACACCTTTACTAGAGGGCTGATTCAGCGTGATTTCCTGGTCAAGCAAATTAGTGATCTGCAACCGCGACTGGAAGAAATCGTGCAGGAGTTGTTGGATGGGGTTGCGTCAAAAAAAATATGGGATCTACACGATGAGCTTTCCTTTCCGCTTCCAGTAATCATCATTTGTGAGATCCTGGGGATACCTACTGATGACATTAAAAAATTCAAAAGGTGGGCGGATGCTTCGGTGGCAAACATGTGTGCGGAAGACCCGTCTGAATACGCCGATGAGCTAGCTGAGATGGGTGCCTATATTCTGGAACAGATTCATCTCAAGAGGAAAGCAGGGAAATCGAGCGACCTGTTATCCGTTATGGCGCTTGCCAAAGAAGATGGGGAATATATGTCAGACGACGAGTTAGTTTCGTTCGCGGGGCAAATATTTGTTGCAGGGAACGAAACAACTACCTCTTTGATCTCCAATTTGGTTTGGAGATTGTTGACAATTGGTGATTTGTGGAATGAATTTTGTCGGGATGAAATTGACGTCGACGATGCAATTAACGAAAGCTTGCGATTTGATCCACCGCTGTTGGGTTTGTTCAAGACGACATCACGGGAGGTGGAAGTCGACGGTGTGACGATCCCGTCCAACACCAAAGTCATGATGCATTACGGCGCGGCAAATAGAGACCCACAGGCATTTTCTGAACCGAACACCTTTAAGTTGAAGCGCTCCGGGAAGAAGATGTTGAGCTTCAGTGTAGGTTTGCATGTTTGCATTGGAAGAGAGTTAGCGAAACTTGAGGCAAGGGTCACATTAACGGCGCTTCGTAAGCGTTATCCAAAGTTGCGGTTAGTCAACGAAGGTGAGCGGGTCGGCCCGTTTCTATTCTGGGGGCGATCTAAGTTACCGGTGACGCACCAGTAGGGGCAAGGTTAACGGCATGATGTCACAACTTAGCCCGTTCACTGAGCGTTTCCTTCGATATTCAATTTCGTTATCGCCAGGGTACAACGGTCGAATCGACTAGCGCATCATGCCGCCGAAAAATCGTCCGCGTCGTTAAAAAGTGCTCGAGCTCGGCTGACCAGTTCGTCGCCCCGGAAAGGCTTTTCTAGAAAACCATCTCTTTCGGAAGGTATATCGTCGAAATGTGTTCTTGGATACCCGGAGATAAATAGCGCCTGTGTATTCGGATGTATGGTACGTAAATGAGTCACCAGAGTTGCCCCGCTCATTTTTAGGCAGGATGACGTCTGAACTTACAAGGTCGATCGGGTGGTCGAGCTGTTTGGCAATAGCGAGCGCAGCTTTCCGGTTTGCGTTGCGCAGGTTCTCGGTTGGCTGCCTGCGGATTGTGATGTTCGTATTAGAACCAAGGAACTATGAACAATAAGTCTCGCTTTGCTCTAATTTGAATTACAATAGGGGATTGTTGATCAAATTTTGAGTTAAAGGAGACCTCCCAAGGATGTCGCAAAGTTTTGAAGTCCAGGGATTGATCCATTCCATTGGCGATACCACTGAATACGGCAACAACGGCTTCACAAAACGAGAGTTTGTGATCAAGCTGACCGGCGAAAATGAAAATCCAACCTACCCGAATCACATTGCCCTTGAACTGATTAAAGACAAGTGCGCAGTGATGGACGATCACAATATCGGCGATGAAATTCAGGTGCAGTTTAATCTTTCAGGCAGGCTTTGGTCGGGTGGCGGTAACCCGGAGAAGTGTTTTACCAGCTTGCAGGCCTGGCGTGTGAAGCCAGCGCCAGGTCGATCACATTCGTCTTCGTCGGCTGATCAAGGCGCTTCACCACCGCCTTTCGATGACAACGAATATGACGATATTCCATTCTGAGGCACCGCTGGCAAGGATGTGCGATATCACTAGCACATCACGCTGCGACCCTAGCCTGCATCAAGTGTTGCCTGACGCATTTTACGGCTGTCGAAGCCGATTTTCTTGACCGGCTTGAACTTTAGTACACGCCGATTTGGCGTGTTGTTCAGTCTGACGAAATTCTTTTGTGCCTTGTCGTCACCTGCGCGCAAACGTTTTGCCAGGGTCGGCAGGAACCAGTCTATTGTTTCTTGATCCCTGAGCACTTCGCAGGTTCCTTTGTAGGTCAGGCTCAGTGGTGCTTTTATGTCACAACCTTTACTGGTGATGGAGATTGATGTGCGAGGTTCCCGGGCAACTGCCTGCACCCGTACCCGTAGGGATGAGACGCTAAGCCAGAAGTAACCACGATCATAAACGTAAGACATGATGACACCCACGGGCCAGCCTTCTTTGGTGCTCCACATGAAGGTACATTCGTTCTGGGCGTCTATGAGCGCCTGCTCATCTTCTTCTTCCAGCGTGTAGTGGCTGACATCGTCGTAGTTAAAGCGGTTATCCATGTTTTCATCTCCTGATGAATGGTCAGAGTGATTTGAGATGTTTCGATTTTGTTCACAAGTTAGACCAGTATACTATCAAGTCAATTCCCGATAAGAGGGTCTGGAGAACCAGGTATGACGTTGAATCAAATGCAGGTAGAGCGTGTGCCGAATCAGGCAGAGCTAGTGGCGCGGGCTGAAGCGTTGTTGCCGGGGTTACACGAGCGTGCCCGGGCAGCGGAAGAGAATCGACGGCTTTCTGATGAAACTGTACGTGAATTCCGGGCGGCTGAGTTTCACAAGATTCTGCAGCCGCGGCGGTTTGGTGGATTTGAGTTGGGTTTTGAGACAGCTGCAGAAGTCATTCGTACGCTAGCAACTGCCTGCGGTTCCAGCGGTTGGGTGGCCAACCTGTTCATTGTGCATAACTGGCAGATAGGGCTGTTTCCTATGCAGGCACAGGAAGAATATTGGGCGGACGGTTCAGATCAGGTGTGTTCCACGGCGTCCTTTGCAACCCACAGCGAAATGAAAGAAGTTGATGGCGGTTTTAGACTTTCTGGACGCTGGAAGTTTTCCAGCGGCTGTGACTTTGCAGGCTGGTTCATTATCTTAAAGCCCAGTCCTACCTGTATGGACTGGCTACTCGTGCCGCGGAGCGATTTGGACATTGTCGATGACTGGTTTGTGTCGGGCTTGTCAGGCACCGGTAGTAAAGACCTGATCCTCGATGATGTTTTTGTACCGGAACACCGCCGACTGCCGATTATGGATCTTGCGACGGGTAATACACCCGGCGGTAAGGCGCATGGTATTCCTCTGGCGAGGCTACCGTTTGTGCTCCCGGCGGTGTGGGGGATTCCGCCAGCCCTCGTCGGCATGGCTAATGGCATGGCAGAGGCCGTGCGCCAGACTCTAATAGGTAAAAAAGCGCTGTTCAGCGGAGAATTGCAGGCGGAGCGGGTTGCCAATCAGATGAAGTTGACCGAAGCACTGACCGATATTCATGCAGCGGAACTCATCATGCGCCATCGGCTGACTGAACTCATGCGTTGGGGGGAGGCGGGTGCGCCGCCCTCCACACTGGATGCCTTATCGTCTCAGCGCGATGCCTCATATGTTTCGCGGCTGATGGGCAAAGTGGCCAACAACCTTGCCCTTATGTCCGGTGCCACGTCGATTAATCTCAGTAACCCGATTCAGCGTTACCAGCGAGATATCAATGCCGGTGTGACACACGTGTCCCTGGTATGGGAAGAGGCGGCGGAGAACTATGGACGTGCATTGTGGGAGTTGCCTGGAAAAGTCAGATAGGGCTAGATCTCTGTAAGGTTCAATTTTTTTCGCTGCGTTTCAATTTGCCCGCAGTGAAGTACCGGTCTGTTTAGTACCAGATTAAAGAAACCGAGGAGGACGGGGTCATCGGCGTGTCTGATGAGCGATAGTGAGAAGCCGGCGACGACATTCCTGCCCTTTAGCAATCGCTTGACTTCACCGGCTAATCCTATGACAGTCGTGCCATAAAAATATCTAATCGTTCAGATTAAACCCGGTCAAGTTGCGCAGGAAACAGATGTGAATACTGTGAATTGGGATTTTGAAACAGACCTCCTTGTCATAGGCTCGGGCTCAGCCGGTTTGACAGCTGCTGTCGTTGGCGAGCATGAAGGTCTGGAGGTGATCGTGCTTGAAAAAGAAGCGTTCTATGGTGGCACAACGGCGCTATCTGGTGGTGTCGCGTGGGTGCCGAATAATTCGCTGATGGCGAAGGCGGGCATTGATGACAATCCAGCCGATGCGCTGACTTATTTGAAGCACAATATTGGCCAGCGAGTAGCAGAGAGCAAACTGCAGGCCTTTGTCGACCGTGCACCTGAAATGGCTGACTATCTGATCGCTAACAGCGAGTTGGAGTTCAATCTGGTTCATGGTTTTCCCGATTACCGTCCTGAAACGCCGGGCGGCTCTAAGGGCGGTCGGTCGATAGATCCTAAGGTGGTTTCGGGTCGACGGCTTAAGGACTATGACAAATTGCGAAAGTCGAACCTTGCGGTGCCGGGTGGTGTAGTAGGTTCCGTCACTGAGCTGCGACGGCTGGCATTCTTTCGTGCCAATCCGCTGGGGCTGCTGCAGGTCTGGAAATTCTTCCCGCGCAATCTTTGGAACAAGCTAGCCCGGCGAGAGCACCTCTCTAGTGGCCGGGCGCTCATTGCTCGATTGCGCCTTACGCTGCAAAAAAAAGATGTGCCGTTATGGCTTGAAACGCCGCTGGAAGCAATAGTAGTAGAGGGTGGCGCTGTGATGGGTGTTCGTGCCACAAAAGATGGTGCCAGTGTCAACATACGAGCAAGGAAAGGCGTGGTGATGGCGGCGGGTGGATTTGAGCGCAACCCTGCCATGCGAAAACAGTTCTTTGGCGACAAGGGTGGAAGCGACTGGAATACAGGCAGCTTCACCTCTGGTTCGCCCGGTAGTACAGGAGACGGCATCAATGCAGGCGCTCAAATCGGTGCTGCGATAGATTTGATGGATGACATGTGGTGGATGCCATCTGCCCTGCCGCCAGGCGGCGCGCCTGCGATTATAGTGTTTGAACGTGGTCTGCCACACATGATGATCGTCAACTCACGCGGCCAGCGTTTTGCCAATGAAGCTAGACCCTACAATGAGCTGGGTCGGCTTATCTATGAGGATACTGCGCCACCTGCCTATATTATTTTCGATCAGGAGTTTCGTAACAGGTATGCGATTGGTGGCATGTTGCCAGGCATTACGCCGGAGCGCTATATTGAAAACGGTTATGTAAAGCGAGCCGAGACGTTGGATGCGCTGGCTGAGCTAACCGGCATAGATGCCACCGGGCTCGGCCAAACGGTCTCCCGGTTCAATGACATGGCCGTTGCCGGCAAGGATGAAGATTTTCAAAAGGGCGAAAGTGCATTTGATCTCTATGCCGGTGACCCTGGTCACAAGCCCAATGCCTGCCTGGGGCCCGTTGCAAAGCCGCCTTTTTATGCCATGGAAGTGAAGGCAGGTGACCTGGGCACAAAAGGTGGGTTGCTAACCAACGAACACGCACAGGTAGTTCGTCAGGATGGCACGGTAGTACCTGGTCTCTATGCAGCAGGCAACAGCTCAGCATCGGTGATGGGTAACTATTATCCTGGCGCCGGTGGGACGATTGGCGCCGCCATGACCTACGCCTATATTGCAGCGATGGATGCTAAATATCGATGAGCTTGGTGTACCAAAACGATAGGTTATTAGTGGAAGAGAACTGCTCCTGGTAGTTGATCACGACATCAACACTTCGTTAGCCAGCTCCTTTGGGGCGTAGTTGCGGGCAGGTCGAGTGGCGCAGCGGGTCGCCAGCGTTGAGACTTAAACCCAGGCCAGGTCGTTGTGGTGCCGTAGGCATTGAGCTTGGGCGATGTGCGTACACGACATCATCGCCATAGCACCTTACTGTTAGCGTCCGTCGCCGAGAATTGTCCCCCGTGGGGCCGCCGCCATGAAGTACACCTGGATGTAACAGAACTACGTCTCCCGGTTCGATAGTCCAGGAAACGATATCCCATTTGGCTCGCTCGGACTCTATATCGGGTAGCTGGGGCATTTCACCACCGAAGTAAGGGTGTCGCATGTCGTCGTTGACCACAGTCGGAAGAAAACCGTCATAGACAGTGTCGAGATGGGAGCCGCGCACAAATTCCAGGCACTCTTGTTTCGGTAACGGATCGAGATTGATCCACATTGAAGCAAACTGACGACCCTGAATAGGCCAATAGGGTAGGTCTTGATGCCAGGGCGTCGGGCCACAATTACCCCCCTCTTTAATAAAAAACTCATCCAAAAAGTACCAGATATTTTCCGATTCAATGAGTGAGCCGATGATGTCTGCAATCGGCGACTCGGTCAGTAATTGCCTGATTTCAGGCACATTTGGGTAGTTATGGACTGACTCCAGAAACTCTTGAGGCGTGCCCTGAAAGAAGCGCGCCATGGTTTCTGGTGTAAGCATAACTCGCTGGTAGGCCATGTCGATCAGCTGCAGCCATTCCGGGTGCAGAGTCTGCTTGATCAATACTACGCCATCTTCAGCGAAGGTCTGTCGGGCCTCAGGAGTGATGAGGTGTTGCCAGTTGATTTCCTGGTCGGGCGTGATCTGCTGTTCGCCGGGGGCCGCTCGGTAATAACCTAAAGGATCAATAGTGCCCATGATATTTTCTCACTGACGGTATTAGAATGATAAGGTCATAGAGTAGCAACGCCTTCCAGCATATGCATTATAAAGCCCAGGTCATTCCCATACTCGGTGACTATCCCGAGGTATCAATGAGCCACGATCCAGAGAATTTGACGGCAAAACTCATCCAAATCTCAGGTGGAGGCATTGCACTGCACTGGTCCAACGGCTATTTGCTCTAGCCTCACTCAAAGTAGGTGCGGCTCGTTTTACTAATAATTTTTCTGAGTTTCGGGCGTGAGGCATCTTCAGACGGTCTAAATCGCCTGGGCAGCGGTTTATCTTGCCTCCAACGAAGCCAATTGGTTACAGGGCAAACTCTGAGACCTAACGGCCGATGCTAGATAAGCCAGTAAGTCAGGTTATGCCCGTGAGGCCTCAGGCATTACAGAATAAGTCCTGAAACATTTCTGCGGTTGTGTTCTGTTGAAGCACGTTGAATTTTCTTCCAGTAGTTTCTGATTAACGACTTAATAGTTGCGTGTGAGAGAACATAGTGGGAAGGATAGAAATCAGGTCTAGGTTTTATTTCCTCGAAACATGTTAAATTTCTTTACATGATGTTGAAATATCTTTCCTTTTGGACAGTTTTACTCTCATTTTCTTCAGTTTTGCAGGCTGCGCCTGTTGGGATATTGAGCGCATTAGATATAGAGCTCGAACTATTACTGAAAGAAGCTAATGTCAGAGAAGTCATTAGAATCGGAGGAGTAGACTATTATCTTGCTGACCTAGGTTCATCTGAGGTCGTCCTAGCCAAGACTGGTGGATACGGAATCTTACCAAGTGCGACAACCAGTATATTGATTCATGAATTTGGGGTCGGGCAGATAATTTTTTCTGGTATAGCGGGCGGAGTAGCTGACCAGACTCATGTCTTAGATGTTGTTGTTTCAAGCGATTTTCTTGTTCATGATTGTGGGACGATAACGGATGCTGGTTTTGTCTGGAAAGCCGACTGTGGTGTTGCTAAAGACGGCTCTATCCCTGCAGATGCTCGATTACGAGAGGTGGCGTTGGCAGCTGCCACCCAAGTTGTAGGTAAAGCTAGGGTGTTTGAGGGTCGAATTGTTAGCGGCGAGGCGTTTGTCTCTAGCCCGATCTATGTTGATTTCCTTCGAGACCGGTTCGATGCTTATGCCGTTGAGAGCGAGGGGGCACCCGTTGCTCGAGTCGCGTACGAATTTGATATTCCAGTTGTCGCGATAAGAACATTGTCTGATAAAGCGGACGGTAAAGCAGAGATTTCCTATGAAAACTTCTCTCGAGAAGCAGCAGACCAGTCGGCCAGAATTGTGTTGAGAATGCTAAATATAATCAACTAGCACAATCGTCATCTTGCACGACGCTCGACACAGTTTCTTCATCTTGAGGTGTTACCCGCCGGCGAACGTGGTTGGTTATAAAGACCTGGCTATTTACCTAGACGTCAAACTTGTCTGCGCCCCAGACAACCAATTTGCATAAGCGGCGATATCAGCATCACAGGTAAAGCATATCTGACGATTGATGCCACGTTGAATAACACGGATAGTGAACCCGGCGGGACAGAATCTTCGGCGTCTTGGCCTGTTACTGATCCGCCTTTTCGATCGCTGTTATGAGCTAAGTTGCATGCTAAATATTCTCTAAGACGATGTCCTTGATAGATGTTATTCAGCTCGACATGCGGTCAGGGGGTCGGTTAACTTGTGGGTTGCAAGAAGCGGGTAACCGTTGAAGGCAATGAACCTGTTAGAGCACCCAGGCAGAGAATAAAAGTAACAATTTTAAGGCGACTATGAGCACAGAAAATATGAGTATTGGTGATTCTCCATTGACAGCACTGGTCGAATATCAAGTTCGCACAGAAACAACGACCGTCGACGAGTGGCTGGATGTTTGGCAGAAAAGAGGTCAGGACGCACTGGTGGGTGAACCTGGTACCAGTGCCTACGAAGCTGCCCGCTCGCAGCAGGATGAAAGCCATGTGCTTGTCTTTGAACGCTATGCGCAGGGTCAGTCCAGTCTTGATGCACATGTTGCACGTCCGGCCCACGCGACCCTGATGGAAACCATGGGCAAGCGCCGTATGACAAGGCGTCGCGTGATGAGTAACCAGTTCGTCGATATTAAAGGCTATGGTTGGTGGGACAGAGCGCAATCGGACGAGCCCATGAGTGACGCAGGCATCACGATTACGTTAATTGGTACACGCTTTACTGATGCTGCCATGAAGCGCCGCTATATCGAAGTAACGGGCGAGCATGCTGACTATTGTAGGGATGCTGAACCTGGCACGCTGATCTACAGTGGTGGACTCGCGCTTCGGGATTGCGACCGTGGTCCGGACGTTAAAGTAGGGGATATGTTGTTCGTCGCGGCTTTTGCTAACGAACAAGCCGCAATCGCTCATCGCGATGATCCCCGGCACGTCGCGCTGCAGCCTACGTTAAATGAAATTGAGCGAGAGAGGACTTTCCTGCATTCTTACACATCTACGGGGAATGGATATTTGTGGCGCGCCAAGTGATTCACCTTCGGCGAACGATTCAATCAAGTTCAGATATTGTGGGTATTCGATAACTAATGAAAACTCGGTAATAACGGAATCTTTATTGCACTGGAATTTCCGGCTATCTGGATGCCCTGTGCAGAGGCCTTTCGGCCTCTGGTTAACGCGCTCAGTAACTACTGGCGGTTGCAAACTGATCAGTGTGAAAGCCCGTATCGCCCAGAAGAATCTCTGTCACACGCGCCCGTTTGAAGTACAGACCGATGTCGTGTTCGTCTGTCACACCAATGCCACCATGCATCTGTATGCCTTCTTTACCGGATAGCTGGTAAGTGGCGGTGCAGCGAGCCTTGCAGGCGTTAGAGACTCGCGCAAGATTGTTGCTGCCACTATCAATACTCCGGAGCGCTTTGAGCACGATTGCGCGGCTGAGTTCAACTTCACAGAACCAGCGTCCTGCGCGATGTTTTAGACCTTGAAAGGTCCCGATTTTCGCGCCGAACTGTTCTCTGACTTTCAGGTACTCAAGCGTCATTTCAAAGGCAGATTGAATACCCCCGAGCATATCGGCAGACAAAGCGATCGCGGCGCGCGCGTAAACTTCATCCAGCACATCAGCGGCATTGCCAATTTCGCCGAGGATATCCTCAGGCGAAATTGGCACATCTCTAAAGGTAATGTTGGCAGAAGGCGTGCTGTCCAGCAGCAGATTGTTGGCGATGGACACCCCCGCTGCAGAACTGTTAACCAGCACCAGGGATAGACCATCCCGGTCACCGGCTTCACCCGATGATCTACAGACGACCACTAGATGATTAGCAGAGCCACCATTGATAACCAATTGTTTGTGGCCGGTTAATTGATAGCCACCGTCACTTTTCGTGAGCGCTGTGTGCACGTTTTCAGGGTCGTGTCGTGAAGTTTCCTGGTACGCCATGGCGTATAGGCCGCTGCCGTCACAGATCTTTGCCAGGTGCTCAGTTTTCTGATCATTGTTGCCGGCGAGTTCGATGGCACTGCCACTGAGTACGACCGATGAGAGCAGTGGTGATATCAGGAGTTTGCGCCCGGCTTCTTCCATCACGATGCCGAGTTCAGCGTATCCGAGGCCGAGCCCACCAAATTCTTCAGGAAAAGGAATCGCGGCCCAGCCGAGTTCTACCATTTGCTGCCATAGCCCGGTATCGATTGTGCCAGACTTTGGCGCTGCACGGTTCGCTCGGAGCTGGTTTAATTGCCATTGATCATCGACGAAACTTTTGGCGCTGTCTCTGAGTAGTTCTTGTTCTTCGTTGAGTATTAATGTCATGTCGCTATTCCGGCAATCCAAGCACACGCTTGGTAATAATGTTGAGCTGAATTTCAGAAGTGCCGCCCAGAATTGTCGAGGCGCGCGAGTACAGCCATTCGCGGGTTGATTCTTTGGCTTCCGGATGGAATTCATCGCCATCCCAGATCAAGCCATCAGCCCCATTAAGTCGTTGCCGAAGATCTGCGTTGCGTTGTCCCAACTCGCTAAGGTAGAGCTTAAACATGGAGCCTTCCGGGCCCATGCCTTTCCCTGCTTTGGCGGCATCCTGGACCTTTTGCAAGGTTGCGGCGTAGCACATCTGATCCATTTCGGTTTGCGCTATCTCGGCTCGAACAGCTTTGTCCGGCAATGGACCGGTAGGAGCGTTCATTGAATCGCGTGCAACTTGCAGCAATGAGCGTTTTTGGTCACCAGTCGAGGCTCGACCAGGGCCGCCTGCCAACATGGTTCGTTCGTGGAGCAGTAACGCCTTGGCGACGGACCAGCCTTTATTTTCCTCGTGCACTCTGTTGGCGATAGGTACTCGAACACTATCAAAAAACGTTTCACAAAAAGGCGATGCGCCCGATAACAATACGATAGGACGTGCCGAGACGCCCTCAGATTCCATGTCGATTAGCAAAAAGCTGATGCCTTCGTGCTTCGGTGCATCTGAGTCTGTTCGCACTAAACAAAAAATCCAGTCAGATACATCAGCAGTGGAGGTCCAGACCTTTTGACCCGTGACGACATAATCATCACCGTCTTTAACTGCTTTGCATTGCAAGCTTGCAAGGTCTGATCCAGAACCCGGTTCGCTGTATCCCTGGCACCAGCGAATCTCACCGCTGGCGATCCTGGGTAAGTGTTCGCGTTTTTGTTCTTCGGTCGCGTATTCCAGGAGCGCAGGCCCAAGCATGCTAATGCCAAATGAGTAGAGCGGCGAGTGGGTGCCGATAGTGCTCATCTCTTCAGCCAGTACTTTGCTCTCATCATCAGAAAGACCACCGCCGCCATATTCTTTCGGCCAGCCAGGAATTGTCCAACCTTGGGCAACAAGGCGATCCATCCAAAGCTGGACATCCGGCTCATCAATTTTTTGACGTCTGCCACCCCACAATATGTCAGGGAGAATATTGTCGTCACCCTGGCATGATGCAGGGCAGTTTTCGTTCAGCCAAGCGCGGGTTTCTTGACGGAATGTATTTAAGTCACTCATAGAGAATCCGTAAACATTAGAAGAATCAGCAGTGGGGTCATTATGAAAGGTGTTCTTTTGTATGACAAGGCAGTTATAAGGGATATACATCTGCGATTGCTGGTCAAAATGTGGGCCGTGGCTACGGTTACATGGCGGACTATGACGTCGCTCGCGCCTGGCGTGATGGTCGAGTGCAGACTATTTACGGCGGGACCAATGAGGTCATGAAAGAGATAGTTGGGAAATCTCTTGGAGTGGGGCGCCGCTCATAAGGTTAGGATAATGCAGCGATGGTTTAAATATTAGCCGGCAGGCTCGTCGCCTATCCACGGGGCAGTAACGTCGATCCTCGTGCCCTGACAATCGGCACCCCCCATTTCGAATTGACGGCAGATTGTGGGTCGAACGAGATATTGATCGCACAGAAAAGTGTTGCGGTTCAATGCTTCACACCATCCGTCATCTAGCCTTCGCATAGATTGAACACCGCTGCCGTCCGTTTCAATAAAGCGTTCTGGCATGCCGGTGTCATCGAGGATCATGACCTGCATTCGGCAACATGCTGCCTGACAGGTTGAGCAATGAATTGTGGCGGGCAACACTGGTTTGGGTATATCGCTCATCGATTTATTAGCTATTCAGTGTATTGAGATCAAAACAGGCGAAATACTTGATGATACGATTTTCATCATCTGTCTTTATTAAACCTTCGGCCAGAGCTTTGCTCAAGGTCATTTTCCCTCCGAGTATTTCAGCCCAATGGTCGTGGCTGATCGTCATCGACAAAGTGGCATTCTCCCCGCTTGAAGGCACAGCAACACAGTGGCGAAGGGCCAGGCCGGCACTGCTGCCGTCAGAGAAAGTCACAGTGATTTCATCTTCCACTTCATTCGCCTTTTCCGGCACGAGCAGAACGCGCAATAGTGCGAGGGATTCGCTGGCAGGACGATTTAATACTTCTCGTTTGTGAAATCGATGGACACGAAAGCGCTCCAGGCTGATTGTGCCATCTAATTCCAGAGCACGTGTTATGCACCAGTTTCTGATATTGGCGGATGTTGTTGACTGGGCAACGCCACGCAATGCCTGAGCAAGTCTTACGCGGTCTTCGCTCTCTCCGGCGTCTGCTCTGCCGGTCTCGTTGACTTCGGATCTTACCAACCAGGATGATACTTCTATGGCCCAGCGGAAATCCTTCGCCGCAAGTGCCTCGTCTACTTCGTCACGTACCTTGCTGATACCGCCAAACCCGTTGATAAGCTTCTGCGCACGCTGGGGTGCCGGTGTGGGAAATAAGTTCGCTTCGTCTTCATCAAACCATCCAAACAGACCAGTGTAGATCTGGCGAATGTGATGTTCTACGACGCCATAAAATTGTTGGGTAGTGTAGTGTTTTTTGAAATATGCCGGCAGGCGGACAGCGGCAATAGTCTCATTGAGCGTCAGGCCCAAGTTGGCGCAGCGCACGGTCTGGTCCCACATGAACTGTATTGAATCGCGATAATCGCGGGTGCGTTCCGCGATGTTTGCTGTACCTGATAACGGCGAACCGTGAGCGCCAATCAGGTCGTCGGCGCCAAGTCCGGCAAGTTCATCTAAGCCTTTCAGTAGTATCCTGGGGTCACGGTATTCCTCGCCGCGAATCGCGAACACGTTGAAAAGCGTTGGCCATAGAAGATTGTTGACTGCGAGCTTCAATGCGGGAAACCAGATGGTCACAGAATCTGTTGCGTCAGAGGGTGCCGGATAAAATTCAACGTCCAGCCCGGCGATTGACGCTTTTGTTGGCTTGTCGAAAGTATGCTGGGCCGGAATGTGGCCACCGGTAAAGGGCGCATGCGCCGGGTTTCGATAGAAATTACCCAGCCCAACGTTTACCACACCATCAGCTCCTTCATTCGGCATCATGATGGCAAACTGATGCACCAGCCCTCTTGTAACTCTTGGTGCAACCTCGCCCCCGAAACGCTTTAGGTTAGCCTGAATACCACTATGCCCCCAGATTGGAAGGTCGGGATTTTCGGCCAGGAGCGCTTCTGTGCCGCCAACGTAGTGAAAGTGGGTATAGATGCATGCCGCCAGGGGAGCATCGGTTTCCTTTCTTATCTCTTCCAGCGCTGCTGACATTTCTTCGATGCACTCACCGGTGTCGATGACAATAAGCCCTTCCGGTCCCTCTACAAAAGACTGGTTTGAGAGGCCGTTGCCAACGAGTGACCATGCTTTGTCGCCAACCTTGTAAAGTTTTCTGACCAGGCGCTTGCTATGCGCGATGGCGTCAGGGTGCGCCAATTGGCCACGGTCCCCGGTTGCTGCTTCGCCGGGAGAGAATGATTCTGGAGTCTGCATTGTGTTGCTCTTTTCTGGGCTGGATTATCAGTGTAACGAATTGGATCGATGATTGGGTGATTGGGTGATTGGGTGATTGGGTTGCCGAAAAGCTTAGGGGTTTTAATCCGGGATACACTTAGCGCTGAGAGGCCGACACAACTCGCGTAAAGAACGACAGCAAGGAGTTGGTGACGGAAAATGCCTTCGAAGAAAAATGTGAAAACGAGAATAATATTGTGGTTGGGGAATGTTATGTTGTCAGCATTGCGGTCCTGGTGCCGGGGAGTTGTTAAATGGAAGTTGCCCGTTTACCTGGAAATGGATTTTGAAGGCGATTAGCGCAAGACTGCCATCCTCGGGGTCGATATGCGATTAAGAACCATGAGCACTAAGATCCTCATTGAAGCCTGCTAATCGACACCAACTAATTGACATAAACAGAGGATGAACAGTGAATAGATGGGAGTTATTGGATACGGCTGATATACCGCGTAATGGCGGTCAGTTGCGTCTGCTTAGACGCTCCGATGAATTTTCCATCCGGATTTCTGGGTCGCAGGGTGATCTGATGAACTCTCGTACACATGGGTCGGAAGACGCTTTAGGCGAACTAGGTTGTGCTCATTGTAGGACTGCGGAATCGGCCAGAGTACTTATTGGCGGTTTAGGTATGGGATTCACACTTGCAGCCGCTTTGGATAGCTTACCGACAGACGCGACGATTGAGGTAGCAGAACTCGTTCCGGGTGTTTTGAAATGGAACCGCGAGATTCTTGGTGTATGCGCAGGAGAACCTCTCCTCGACAAACGGGTGCAGGTTACCATCGCAGACGTGGCTGACCTGATCAATCGTGCTTCGGGTGAATACGATGCAATACTATTAGATGTTGATAATGGACCTGAAGGATTAACTCACCCTGAAAACGACGACCTTTATTCACTTCAGGGGCTAGAGACGGCTTACCGTGCGCTTCGTAAATCAGGTGTGCTCGCCGTTTGGTCCGCGACCTCTGCACCTCGATTTACGGGCCTATTAAAGAAGGCCGGCTTCCGGGTTAACGAACAGCACGTTCGGGCGCATAAGGGGAAAGGGTCGCGGCACGTGATTTGGCTGGCCTCTAGAGCCTAGTTGCCGCTGCGTGTCGCTCGGTATATCCGAAACATAAAACAATGAGGTAAAAGTAAAGGGTGAGCCTAATCAGGCGATATCCCCGATATCCTGCTATGACATAAATTATATTGATACCTGCAGATGCTGCTCGTCAACGTCGTACGTATCAAGTCTTCCGACAGGCATAATTCTTTTCTTTTTTCAAAGAAACCTGTAAATGAGTAAGTTACTGACGCCCCTGGAGTTTCAACGCGGCCGCCCGATGAAAAACCGTTTCATGCTGGCACCCCTGACGAACTGGCAGAGCCACGAGGACGGTATCCTGTCAGATGAAGAGTTTCGCTGGTTAACGAAGCGGGCAGAAGGTGGCTTTGGCTTGACTATGACTTGCGCTGCCCATGTGCAGGAAACAGGCAAGGGGTTCCCCGGCCAACTTGGTGCTTTCGGCGACCAGCATATTGAAGGCCTGAGCCGATTGGCAGAGGCCATCAAGTCAAAAGGTAGCCTGGCGAATGCGCAGCTACACCATGCGGGCATGCGATCGCCAGAAGATATCATCGGACAAGCACCTGTTAGTGCCTCCGATGATCAAGAAACCGGGGCTCGTGCATTATCCACTGATGAAGTACATCAGCTGCGGGATGATTTCATTGCTTCTGCAGTGCGGTGTGACCAGGCCGGCTTCGATGGTGTTGAATTACATGGCGCCCATGGCTACCTCCTTTGTCAGTTCTTCAGCGAAGAAACCAATCGTCGGGAGGATGAGTACGGTGGGTCATTGCAGAATCGATATCGCCTCCTGGAAGAAATCATTGATGGTGTTCGTCACAATTGTCGTCCCGATTTTCAGCTAGGGGTAAGGCTGTCCCCCGAGAGGTTTGGTATCGACACTCGGGAAGCGGTTGAAATGGCGAAGCTCTGTCTGAACGATGACCGTCTGGACTTCCTTGACATGTCATTGTGGGATGTATTCAAAGAACCGGTAGATGAAGCGTTTGCAGGCAGCTCACTGCTGGAATTGTTCGCCGGTCTTGAGCGGGCCCAGGTAAAGCTGGGTGTCGCCGGTAAGATCGGAACACCGCAGTTAGCTGATCAGGCAATGAATCATGAAATTGACTGGATCATGCTCGGTCGAGCGGCAATTCTGCAGCATGACTTCCCCAAGCGGTACGCCGCAGATGTCGGCTTTATACCCGTGCCCCTGCCCGTCACGAGGGACTATCTAGCGCACGAAGGCTTGTCTGTAAAATTCATCGACTACATGGCCACCTGGCCGGGCTTTGTAGAGGATTAGATGATGCATGCCGTCGGCTGATTTGTAGTGACCGCCTCGAATTGACGTCAGCTTGTCTTGGTTCACTTTATTCACGACCTGCCCGCATGCAGGAATGGGGTTGACTTGCACTTGTGAGATTGATGCTGGTTGTGACGTTACTGAAGCGGGTCTAACGTTGACCCATATTTTTGATTATTTAAAAGGGTATGCAGATGGGTAGAGTCGAAGACAAAGTTTGCCTGGTGACCGGTGGTGGTTCGGGGCTGGGGCGTGCCGATGCGATAGCGTTGGCGAAAGAGGGCGCAAAGGTTGTCATTACTGATATCAATAAGGAAAACGGGGAGGAAGCGGCTCATGCCGCAGGTAACGGCGCTATTTTTTTGGAGCACGACGTAGCTGAAGAGGATCAGTGGCAGCTTGTGATCAAGCAAACTCTGGATCATTTTGATGAGCTAAATGTTGTGGTCAATAACGCCGGCATGTTTATACCGGGTTCGGTCGAAGAGGTGACCTGGGATGAATATCGAATCCATCAGCGCATCCACATGGACGGTGCATTTTTTGGGATTAAGTATGGTATTGAGACGATCAAGGCCAATGGTAAGTTGGGCGCGATTGTCAATATTGCTTCTACAACAGCATTACTGGGATACCACACCAGCTTTGCCTATGGGGCCTGCAAGGGAGCAATCCGAACGATGACTTCGCATGCGGCTATTCACTGCCAACAACTTCGTTACAACATCAGGGTCAATTGTATTTTCCCAAGTGTGATCCAGACACCGTTGATCGAAAAATTGTATGCCGATGCAGCCGCCGCAGCTGAAGCGCGTGGTGTTAAACGACCCGCTCCAGTACCGCCAGAACAACGAATACCTAGTCCGGGTCTCGGTGAGCCGATGGACGTAGGTTATGCCGTGCTGTTTCTCGCTTCAGATGAGGCAAAGTTCATCAATGGTGCAGAACTGCGCGTTGATAATGGTAGCGTGATTAACCCTGCTGTTTTGTAGCCATATTTGTAGGTTCTTTTTAGAGGTGGATGTAGCGGCCCGGGAGAGAACGCCTGTAAATTGTCAGTACAGCAACGGAATTCGAGAGGCTTATTACCCAACGCCTGCGACGACGACAAATAAATACAGGTATTTCTTTTTTGGGTCTATACGTGCCACCATATCGCGTATTCGGTTTTTTTAAGGGATTGTGATGGGTGAAGTGACAACAACAGATTCAGGATTGCAGTACGAAATATTGGCCAGTGGGTCGGGTGCGACACCCGGGCCGACTGACACGGTCAGTGCGCATTACCATGGCACATTTGAAGACGGCAGAGTATTCGATAGTTCTGTAGACCGTGGCGAGCCGATAGATCTTCCCGTGAACGGTGTCATTGCCGGTTGGACTGAAGCACTACAGATGATGAAAGAAGGCGACAAATGGCGGCTGATTGTCCCACCGGAGCTAGGGTACGGTGCCAATGGGGTTGGGCCTATACCCGGCAATACGACGCTGGTGTTTGAGGTGGAATTACTGGTTGTTCGTTAATGCAGGGATACTTGGGGCAAGTCAAAGTTGGCCTGTGATTTAGCGAGTAGTTTGGTTGCGCAACCGTCACCCGAAAGGCCTGAATTTGTGGATGGGTAATAAGCCGTGTGGCGGCCATTTGAGCTATTTTCCTTACCCGGCAGTACTCTATTGATCTGGGCCTTCAATAAAGTCTGCGCTGAGCATGTTCGCCGTACCATTTAGCCCAAGCCATCGTCGTGTTAGCGGGGACAAATTGCGTTGGGTCGTTTCCGCTAACAAGACATTCCAGTTTACCTGCGGACGAAGAAACGCCGCAGAGTAGTAACCAAAGACGATTGCGCGTTCCTCGTTTTCTGTCACATTTTCGCCGGATGTGTGCCACAGCCTGCCATCCATTATAATAATTGAGCCTGCTTTTGCATTAAACGACAGCATATTGTCGAGCATGTCGTGCGGGACATCTTTTGCAGACGTTATTTTATGACTGTTGGGTAGATATCGGGTCGCGCCATTGTCATGGTGAACGTCGTCGAGACACCACAAAACATTCATTGACCAGGGTTTAAGCCATGGCCCTGGGAAAACGATACCCAGGTCCGAGTGTGCATGCATCGACTGCGCGCCCGGACGGGCTATGTTCGCCGTGAAGTTTGAAACGATAAAATCATCACCGACCAATGTTTTTACAAATTCAATCGCCTCGGGCCGTTCCATCAACTCCAGGAAAACCGGATCCAGATCCAGTAGATTGAAAACTCGAACGTTTGCGTCATTTGGGTCCAGGCTTGGGATATGGGTAGGTACACCGCGACGATTGCTTTCAATTGCAGCATCCAGCAGTTTTTTCCGTATGCCGGACACTTCTGCGGCAGTCAGTACATTTTCGACGACACAGAAGCCATTGGCTTCTAGATCGTCAAAGAGCTTACCGCGCGCTTTATCATCAACCAATGATCGCTTAATGCCTGTCGAGATAGGCTTCTCCATCTGGAAGGTCGTGCGTAGTTGTCGCGCCAGAAATAAAATCGTCGACCATTTTGTGGAAGTGGCGTAATCGAATTTCCTGATCACATAAGTTCATGCCCTTAAATGAATCAGACTTAACGCCATCCTGCATAGTGGTCATGTTGGATCCATCCTGAGATAGGACGTTGGCGAGTACGGGGTCAAAGGTACCCCCAAAGGCCTCGGCGTAATCGATGCCATCGATGTGTCGGTGGACCTTGTTTTCGGGACGTTCTTGCGTTGGAGTGCCTGGTGGCAGATGCTGCATGATAAAAAAGTCGTAGTAACAGATGTTTGGATCTGTGGCATGAGGACGGTATCTGAATACCGCGCCGGCCTCTGGTGTTTGGGTAAAGGTCGCGCTGGGGAAGAAACTATAGTGATACTGATGAACGAGTTGTTCGTCATTCATCTGTTCAAAGGGTAGATAGGTTTCATCTTCAATAGCCCGACGTCGTCGAATTTCTTCGAGGTGCACGTCTTTTGCGGCGCCGGAGTAATCTTTGGTTCCGTTCTTTCGCCACCCCTCTTGATCACCCAGCATCATGCGTTGCCGAAGAGGGGTGATGGTATCCTGATCGTCGACGATTTCGCTGACGGTCCGATTGAAATTGATCATGCGTGAATGAACGCCCAATAGCTCAATGGGTATGTCATGACCTTCACCGAATTCGATCATGTCCGGATGCAGCTCACCAAAATGATAGCTTTCGTTAAAAGCATCCCATGCATGCTTCCAGTTGCCATTCCATTCAAACGTCTGGTAGTTCACCAGATGAAATTTTTCAAACTCGTAGGTCTCGAGTTGTACGCCGGCTTCACCCAGGTATTCCTTTAGTGGGCAAGCGTCGTGATCCATGTTGAACCAGACCCAGCCTCCCCAGAATTCCACTTTCACGGGTGTCAGACCCAGGTCCTCGGTTGGAATACCAGCATCGAACTGACGGAAAAATTGCGGGTCGGCGACCTGCTTTAGGGTGCCGTCAGTGTTCCACTTCCAACCATGAAACGGGCAGGTAAACGTGTCCATGATACCAAGGTCAGATTGGCAGAGGCGATTACCCCGGTGTTGGCAGACGTTGTAAAAGCCACGTATTTGTTGATCATCACCCATCACAAAGATGAAAGATTCTTTACCCAGCTCGTGCACATAGAAGGCGCCGGGTTCTGTAAATTCGTCGATGCGAGCAGCGAGTTGCCATGTTTTGGTCCAGATTTTGTCCCACTCGGCCTTCATAAAAGCTGGTGAGAAATATCGTTCGCCATCAAGCTTCTCAAGGCCAAGGTCAGCGTTTTTAACACGCGGGATAAATGGAGGGGCCTTGAATACTCTTTCGGTGGGTTCTGTGCGTTCAAGAATTTCACGTTCAATTTGTGCCATTTTTTTCCTTTGTAGCTTTGTATGAAGTGAGGTTAAGGGGCTAAAGCAACAATACCCGCACGCCCTAGGTTTTGGAGTTAATGGTCGGTACCTGCTGATTGTGTGTCTTAATGTTGATTAGCGTGGCCTAATTGCTAGCGGAACAAAACCAATATACACGCATTTTTTTCCGTGGGTCAAATTTTTGGGGTTAGAAAAAGCGTGATTTAAATACCAGATAAAGCCCTTGAGCTGCAATTGTTGGTACCTCCACTTATCGTGAAAACAGTTTCCCGCATTTTCCTGCAGCAATATAGAGAGGAAGTCTTCGGAGGCCTTTAGGCTGAAGGTTGCTAATGCCGTCAAGCTACATTTTAAAGTTAGGCCTCCAGTTTATTTGCTAACAAGATTCGATCCACAACGAACATTGATTATTTTGCATTTTCGGAGAACTGTGAGTTATTGTCTTGGTCCGCGGCTGTACTCGCTGATCCGTTGGCTTTTGTAAAATCAGTATCAGTTTTTTGCAGTAACACTTTAAACCGGACGACTCAGGGCAGTTCTTTATTTTCGCCTGACTAGTTGTAACTAAGAAAGGGGAAAAGCTGTGACCATACCGGCGGCTGGAACGTTAACCTGGCGAGTGCGATTTATGTTCGCTGTGGGACAAATACCTGAAGGCGTGCAGTCAACGTCTTTTGGGTTTTTCCTGCTGTTTTTCTACAATCAGGTATTGGGTTTGTCCGGGTTTCTGGCCAGTCTGGCGATTGTTATCGCGCTGTTGGTCGATGCGGTGAGTGATCCAGTCATTGGCTCGTGGTCGGATGGCATCCGCCATCGTTGGGGTCGTCGTCATCCGTTTATGTATGCCGCCGCGGCGCCCTTTGCGATCTGTTTCTACTTTTTGTTTTCGCCGCCTGCGGAATTCACCGAAACACAGGTTTTTATCTGGTTGGTCGTGTTCTCAGTGCTGACTCGAACGACCCAGTCAGTCTATTCAATTCCACATACTTCGCTTACAGCCGAACTTTCTACCGATTACCACGAGCGGACATTGTTGTCTTCACTGCGATCGTTGTTGCAATCCGTTGGTACATTGATGGTATTTCTGATCGGTTTGCAGATATTTTTCGGAGCGACGCCTGAATACCCGAATGGCCAATTAAACCCAGCGGCCTATCCAAGATTCGCGGGAATGTTCTCTGTTGTTATTTTCGTGGGTGTTCTTTTGACCGCGTATGGGACACATAGCCACATTCCGTATTTGCCCCAGGCTAACCCTAATGGTCATCGCTTTAGTTTGCAGCAGGTGATGCGTGAGGCAAGTATGGCTTTCGGGTTGCGTTCGTTTAAGGCCGTTGTACTAACCGCGGTGCTTTTTGGTATGACCATGGGTATGGTTTCGGCGTTGTCAATTTATCTGGGCACTCTTTACTTTCAATTCAGTCTGGAGCTGATAGGACTTAGTTTTCCAGCTTCTGTCCTGGGCAGTTTTCTGGGTGCGGGGCTGGCAGCGCCGTTGGGACGCATCTTTCAGGAAAAGAAAACTTTGCTGATGGGAGGGCTCATTTGGTATGCCGTCTGGAATACTTTGCCTATCATCCTGAGTCTATTGGGGCTCTTCCCTAAACCGGGTGACCCTTTATTGTTTTATCTGGTGATGACATCCAACGCTATATGTAGCATGGGTATTGGCGTTCTGACGGTAATGATCGGTTCGATGATCGCTGATATTACCGACCAGCATGAAGAGAAACACGGCAGTAGAAGCGAAGGCATCTATTATGCTGCTTCATCATTCGCGGCGAAGGCGATTGGCGGATTTGGTATTGTGATCTCCGGGGTTGTAGTAGATCTGGCAGGCATTCAACGCAATGCAACAGTGGAGACGATTAATCCCGAGTCACTGCGGACCCTGGCCATGGCGATGGGTCCTGGCGTTCTGATCATGATTGGCGTCACTGTAGTCGCCGCGAGTTTTTACGATCTTTCACGTGCAGAGCATCGCCGGGTTCGCGCTGCGATCTTGAATGAAAGTTAGTTTCTCAAGCTTAGTCGCTCTAATGTCGTAACCCGAAGTCGTCGTGCAGAAAGTCAGGCGCTCAGCTGTCAGCGCGACCCGCAGAGTGTCGATTGGATAGTGCCCATGATAGGGCCCGTAATGTAATTAACTAAAGGACCTGCAATGCAACCACTAAACACGATTCGACAGCTTGGCTACGTCGTTAGCAATCTGGACGAAGCCATAAAATACTGGGTGGATGTGGTCGGAGCCGGACCTTTTTTTATGATTAAGCATTGTGCGCTTAGAGAACAAATTTATCGTGGTCAACGCTGCGCCGTTGATGTGGATATTGCGCTGGGTAATAGCGGCGACGTGCAGATTGAGCTCATTCAACAGCATAACGATGTGCCTTCAATTTACAACGAAACCAATCCTGCCGGACACGTAGGATTGCATCATTTCGGTATTATGCCAGTTAGCTTCGAACTGGCTAAAGCGACGTTCCTGGAGCAAGGCTGTGAGGAAGCGTTCTCTTGCACCGTCAGCCGCGCAGAACTGGCTTACTTCGATACCAGGAAACATGTTGGGCATTTTACGGAAGTCTGGGAAAATTCGAGTGTCTTCAACGACGTTGCTCACTTGGTCGAAGATGCCGCCAAAAACTGGGACGGCCGAAACCCTCTTCGTCCTATGCCGGGTTAAAACCGTTGTCGTCTGTTAGCTTGGTCATATTGACGCTGATCCGCCCGACCAAAGGCACCCATTATGTCGGCATGAAGATCTTTGACCAGACTCGCTCTGGTGGCTGGTCTGGTGGATGGTCTTGTGGCTGGTCGGGTCGCCGAGTTTGTGGTGCGCGAGTCCTGTTGAGCAACCTTAGCAAGGTCGTTTGTTCGTTCGATCCTCCCCACGCAGGTCAGTAGTTTTGTTGCAACTTCGACATTGACAAAATATGGACAGTTATAAATTTGGTTCATAGGCATATGTTTTAGATTACCCAGATGCTTGAATGCCGCAGCAGCGATTTGGATGCCGTATCAAACCTTAAAATCTTTAGGATTTGAGTATTCTCCTGCGCACTAAGCCATCCTGAAAACGGTGGCGTGAACTAATGTCATGGGGGAAATATGACTAAATTACCAAATGGGGGGCGACTCGCGCTCCTGGCCACAGTATCTGTGATGGGCGCACTCTCTGTGATGAGCACGTCAGTTTTTGCCGCGGAATCGGGTCGGCAAATCGAAGAAGTAATTGTAACCGCGGAACGACGTGAAGCGTCTATCCAAGACACTTCAATCTCGATTACAGCTTTCACAGGCGAGATGCTTGATGATTTCGGTATTCGTAATCAGGAAGACCTGCAGAACTTTGTGCCGGCAACGACCATTCAGCCTTACGACGCAACCATTCGTGGTGTTGGTCGTAACTTTAGAGCATTAGGTGGCGACCCCGGTGTAGCAACCTACATGAACGGCGTCTATTCAGAAGACCTGTTGACAGCCACGGCAGCTACCTTTTGGGATGTAGAACGAGTTGAGGTCCTGCGTGGACCACAGGGCACCCTTTACGGCCGTAATGCGGTTGGTGGTGCGATCAACATTCTCTACAAGCAACCTAGCCATGAATATGACTATTCTGTAAAAGGTATTGTCGGCAATTTTGGCACCGCTGAAACTTACGGCATGATTAACGGTTCACTGATTGAAGATAGGCTGTCTGCGCGAGTTAATTTTAGTACGCGTGACCGAGACGGTGTGGTAGAAGAAATTGGTCCCGGCGGCGACCTTGACGGTCTAGGTACCAGGAATGTAGCGGCGCAGTTCCGGTACACACCAACCGACACGCTGTCATTCGATGTGCGGTTTAATAAGATGGAGATCGACCGTGATTTTGGTGGCGCCAACGGTGGCGGCCTTGTTGTCCTGGACGAAGAAGGCCAATCATTCAGAAATACCACGGATGTGGTCGCTGGATATCGGGCAATCGACACAGCCAATACGGATCCTGCTAATTTCGGGCAAAACTCCTGGTATGACGTATCACGGCCGATTCTGAATTTCGTTGACCCCTCTGCGGGCGTAAACGTGCAGGCACAGCATAACCGGTTGGGCGTTGACCTCGCTGAGTTTAGTGGTTTCCGCAACGCAGCAGCTTCCCTTGACGGGTTTGGTGTCACCAGTCCGGAAAGTGCCGCTAGATACAATGAGTGCGTTTTCAGCGGGGACATTAGGGGTGACGATGTCTGTGCTGCGACGAATGGCTTGAACCGTGAAGAGTTCAATCAGCAGGGCACGCAGTTCAGCATGACGTGGGAAGCAACAGATAGCCTGGAAATCAAGTACATCTATGGTTACAACAAGCTTTCTTACGAGCGGACTACCGACGATGATAATACGGCGAGTCAATATCAAGATCGTCAGTTTTATGTCAATCACGAAGCACGCTATGACTCTCATGAGCTTCAGGCGTTCTGGGATATCAGCGAAAACCTCTCTGTTACATCAGGTATCTTCTTCTATGATGCCGTGATTGATCAGCGTGGCGATTTCTATTCCTCAGTGGGCGGAGATAGATACAGCCGCCCCTACCAAGATAATACCGCCGCATTATATGGTGCGCCACTTGACGCAATTGTCGTATCAATTTTGCCAGGCGTCATTGGTGCTGGCAATCCCGCCGGCATTCCCGCCAGTACGTTCAACGGTGTGATGCCGACGCTGCACTCGGCAAGGGCTTTATGTCGAGATCCTGCAACGCGTAAGCCTCAGTGTGAGGTCAACTATGCTTCTAACAACCCTGCGCCATCACAGAATAACAACCTGCATGTCGGCGTCTGGGGTGGTGATGATGGCACTAACCCTGATCTGGATGTGGCGCACGGGATTAATAGTGTCGGTAGCGATTTGTTGTACCACACGCAAACAGACAGGAAGGCTTTCGCGGCATACACTCAGGGCGTCTGGGACATCAATGAGTCCTTTACGTTAACGGTTGGTATTCGCTACGCAGAAGATGAAGTCGATGCGGAAGAGAACCTGTTCCGTTATGACGAGATTGCACCAGGTTTCTTACCAGCATTCGGTTTGAGCATATTTAGCTACAACCAGATTAACGGCGGCGTAGTGCCAGATGCAACCGTGCCAGGTGGTTGGCGTGGCACTGAGGCAGCAGTCAACGGTGGAATTCCAGTTGCCCTCAGCGTTTACAGAGCGTTTACGCGTACGGACACCGAAACGACCGGCCGAATTAACCTGGACTGGAACGTCACGGACAGCACGTTGCTTTACCTGTCGGCAACCTCTGGTTACCGTTCCGGTGGTAACAACCTGGTATTCTTCAGTGCAACGCCGGATTACGATCCTGAGGAACTGCTGGCCTACGAGTTTGGTTACAAGACCCAGCTGCTGGATAATTCGCTGCAATTGAATGGTTCCTTCTACTATTATGATTATGAATCCATTCATACGGTGGCCACTGAAGTCACGCCGCCATTAGTCGCAGGAGGTGCTCCGGGCACAACAACGTCGGTATTGCCTGCGCCGGGTGCTGAAATCTGGGGAATTGAGGCAGAGGCGTTGTGGTTGGCTTCTGATCGATGGACGCTTGGCGGTAACTTTAGTTATACGCCAAGTGAGTATACAGAAGATTTGTTCATACAGGATCCAGCGCAGGTTAATACGCCGGAATCGCTGTTCCCAGATACCAACAAGCTGACTCAAAACATCAATGGTAACCAGATCCTTCAGGTTCCTGAGCTCAAGTACACAGCGTTTGCCAGTTACGAAATGCCTCTTGCGGGCGGCTCAAGGCTAGAGCTATTCGGTGTTTACTCCTGGATTGATGAGGTTTACTACTCGCCTTTTGAATCCGAACAGGAGAAAGCTGAGTCTTATGACCGAACGGATGTCAGGGCTACTTGGACGTCTGCCGCTGGCAACTGGGTGATATCGGGTTTTGTGAACAACATTTTTGATGATGTTGGTGTTCTTCAGGTGGTAAGAGAGCCCGAAGGTGAGTTTTTCCGTCATTCCGCTGGAACAACCGCCCCGCGCATGTACGGTCTAGAATTTACGTATTCAATGGGCCAGTAAAACCCAGTTAGGGGAGTAACAGATAGGTGAGTAACAGAAAACGGGCGCATAAAGCGCCCGTTTTTTTTGTCTAAATCTAAGTCAGTCTCTAAGGACGTTTTCTGATGCCAACCTGACCTGGGCTAGCCACTGAGCGACCTGCTGAATAAAGCCTTTCAGGTATCGAGCGCCAACGTTAAATGGCGCTGCCTAATGCGGGCTGACTGAGCCGCGTGTGACATCTTCAGACCCTGTTAATCTGCAAACAACGATCGTTCGTGATAACGATGAAAATGTCTTTAATGGCCGAAAATAAGTTGCCCCGATAGCGTCACATGATGATATGCGGCTGGCTATTCTTGTTGTTACCGATGCCAAGGCTAAAACCCTAAAATTTGCGGGCGCGTCTTGCTGTCGCTTAATTTTCACGCGACGAGGGAGAGCGTTTTGCTATCGATCACGCTAGTCTGAGACCTTCGCGGTGGCATTATTGCAAGCGAACAATAGGCCAACGAGAGTCCTTTATCTCACGGCTTGCGGGGCATTGGTTTTTGCTGGTTTAGTTTTTGTCAACCCAGTATTGATAGACAGGCACTAGACATCCCTTGTAAATGCTTAAAAAATCGCGCAGTTATGATATTAAAGCATATGCATATGTTTTAGTGTCGTTAGGTGATTTAATCTTGGCCGCAGGCGTGAGAAAGCCGTATCAGGCCTTAGACCTCTGAGGATTTGAATTTTCCCCTGCGCACTAAGCCATCCTGAAAATGGTGGCGTGAACTAATGTCATGGGGGAAATATGACTAAATTACCAAATGGGGGGCGACTCGCGCTCCTGGCCACAGTATCTGTGATGGGCGCACTCTCTGTGATGAGCACGTCAGTTTTTGCCGCGG
>Ga0209091_10000203_pt1 | contig 58186 bp, 41 predicted proteins | sample ArcticOcean_MG_C_6_FD_187438 | JGI IMG/M metagenome (GOLD analysis project Ga0209091, IMG submission 187438) | Marine microbial communities from western Arctic Ocean - ArcticOcean_MG_CB8_128 (SPAdes) (version 2) | ecosystem: Environmental > Aquatic > Marine > Oceanic | place: Arctic Ocean...
AGTAGTATCTTCAATATTATATAATGCGTTGGTAAATGAATGGCGTTTTTACGTGGTCTCCAAAAAAGCAAATGTAATAAAGTTCTATGTAGACGGTAATTTAATAGGTGAAAACGATTATGCAGACGGTACTTTTACAAGTGATTTAACAGCGTTATCAACTATTGGTAGTAATAGCAATTCTTCTTATCACCGAGGACATTTAAAAGATATAGGTGTTTGGAGCGGTGGATTAACAGACGACGAAGTTAAAAACTTGCAAAACGATTATGGAGTAAATATGAGTTCGGGGGCGGACGCGTCGCTGGTATATGTAAATTATTACAGAGAAGATTTGAAATTAATAGGTGATATAAATAATATAAAGTTACGCACAGCAACATATTTACCTGGTAATTATACATTTGATAATAAAACTGGCTTCTATTTGTTCGAAGATTACGAAACACATATTCCTTTCTCTGTAAAGTGGAATGGTAATACATTAACTGAAGTACATAATAAAACGCAACTAAATACACCATCCAATATAGCCGAACAGTTTTATTATAATGAGCCTGGTTTTGTTTCTACCGGAATAACATTTCCTATAATTGGTTCAACCGAATTTATGTCAACCACACCTGCATTTGTTACTTTATCGAGACGGACAAAGGTATGGTTAATATGGTCTAATTCTTCCAATGCTGATTATCACATAAATGTAACTAATTGGACTAATTTAAATATAGATGCATCCATGATTATTTATGATAACATTCCGGATAATAGCGCGTGGTATAATGATAAATTATACTGGAAGATATTTGAACCTGGTAATTATAGTTTTGATAACACGGCTGCCACATACCTATTTGAGCAATTATTAGAAAATCCACCATTACAAATTACATTGGATAGCAATATGATAATATATGAAACCGATATTACTGGTGGAATTAAATTTGATGATCCAGGTTTTATAAGTGTAATAGATTATTATAAAAATGTGTTAGGCTCGGCCGAGTATGATGTATTACGAGATGTTAAAAATATTACTACTGCAACACATACAATAGTAAGCAATGAATCTGCCGAACTTTCTACCGATGTAGATATATCTAACGAGGGGATATATTTATTTACTTATAAAGTTACAAAAAAATCAAATAATAATACTGGAAGAGCATATAGATATGTAGAATTTAGAGATAATACAGAACCAATAATTAAACTCAATGGAAATATGGCCGTACAAGTTACTGTAGACTCTGGCGCGAGCTATATAGATATTGGTGCAACGGCTTCAATCGGTTACACTCTTACATCCTCCAGTGATGTGAACCTCAGTACTGCCGGGAATTACACGATAACATATAACGCCAATAATGGTGAAGGCGACGCGATACCTGTGACGCGAAACGTTATCGTGGTAAACTCGTCTAGTGATGTAAATGTAATTACTCTTGAAACTACCGTACACGCGGAAGGCGATGTCGCAGACTACAATGCGTCGAGAATAACTGAAGTAGAGGCATTAATGGCGACGCTTGCTGGCGTTGCACCAGAAGACGTGAGCATTACAGGTATTTCTTCGGGGTCGGTCATAATTAATTTCAGCATCAAGGCGGTGGATGTGGATGATGCTGCCGATATTTTATCTCGTCTTACTAGCGGATTAGCCACCACGATTACCGCTTCTAATGCATTAGGAGGGATTACTGTCATTCAAGTTCCAATTGTGGCACTGCAGGTGAGTCAGATATCGGCCCTCACTACTAGACAATTGGCACCACTCATTCAAACCTACTCATTAGCAGAACAGATAAATGGTTCTATAGAAAACGAACTTTTTGGCAACTCGATTGCCATGAGTAAAGACGGTAAAACTCTCGCGGCTACTGGTACTTCCGAAACGAAAGTCTACACTACAGACGACAGGATTACTTGGACACAGTGGGGTGCTCCCATTGACGGTGGCTTCGTTTCGTCATCACTAGCACCATCGACAGTTGTTATAAGTGACGATGGCACAAAAGTAGCTCTGGGAAATTCAGCACTTGGTGGCAAGCTTAATGTGTGGGAGAAACCTTCTAGTAGCGCGGTGTCAGAAGCATGGACACAGCTCGGGTCGGATATATCTGGAGACGGTTGGGGCATACCTGAAACTCCTGCAGTTTATACTGATTTATCATCGTACCAGAAGTTGCTTGATGCCGGGTTTAGTTTTTCTGGTGTGAATTACGCCAAACCAACAACATCGGGATTCAGTGAATGGACTGACAATACGGAAACTATCCCTGGGTACACAACTGGAAGCTGGGATTATGCAGCAGAACCATGGTGGGATTCCCGGAGTCCCAATGCATTTGCCTTCTTCCGCGGCGGCGCTGAAATAGGAAAAATAACCCTTACTTTATCAGCAACTGGTATATATACATTTATAGTAGGTAGTTCAACTTACCATAGAGATACAGGAGTATATTTGGCGTGGGGAAGCAATACCAGATTTTTATTGAATGATCAAGAACTCTTTGTTTCAGATGAAGACAATAATTCATTACAAAAAACGATACAATTTACTGCTAACGCAGGGGATGTGATCACCCTTACCGAGGGCCATGATGAGCCTTTGATATATGGGTACTATTTCAAGGATCCCCAAGTTGACGCAAACAATAGTACGAACAGCCCGCCCCTGACAATGAGCGCGGACGGCCTCACGCTCGCTGTGGGCTCGCCTAATCACGACACAGTTACTCAAGTAGATGTCAATTTCTCTAACCATACGTATTTTGGCGTTGTGCCAACCGGGTCTTCTGGTAATGATTTCTGGGCATTTAACACTTTCAAAATTGTACAATCAGGTGTTGATCTTGTCAAGATGGCGGATGGGCAAAGCGATAGCACAACTACAGGCAATCTCACTTGGTCATTACCTTATAACAACAAGGCAGGGTGGGGTTGGCAATACCACCCTTCACAACCGTGGCGTTGGTTAGGTGATGAACCTTATTTACCACTCTTCTACCTTCAGACCGAACTTGAAGTCACAGGGGCCGCATTGACCGCCACAATCTTTAATTACGACGCTACACATGGTGCAGTGGCAGGACACTTTCTTTCATCTGCTGACGGGGTGGAATGGGTTGTTAGGGGGTCGTGGCCGCCAAGTGACGTGGGGTGGCCAGATGTACAGGTTGAATTACTAACTACAATGCTAACCACAACGATTGTAAACGATGTAGGCAAAGTGAGCGTGTACGATTATGTAACAGACAATTGGCAACCCAGACCAGGCGGTGACTTGCTTGTCGGCGTGAATGCAGACGATAAGACCGGAACGTCTCTTGCAATGAGCGCGGACGGCCTCACGCTCGCTGTGGGGTCGCCGAATCACGATTCCGTAGACGCCCTTTACCTTGATCACATATACTATGGCATCACACCCACTGCTAACCATTCCTCAAGCGCCCATGGAGCGTGGAGTTTCACAGGATGGGAGATTCTACAAAACGGAGTAAACATCTTTGGTTTTACAGGCCTTGCTGACCCCCAAAACATACACTTGCAAGACATCATTAGCGGCATGGTCACCAACGTTACACCATCCTGGAGTGGCACTGGCACTGATGGAATTGGATTCAATGCTGGCTATGCATCAATCACGGGTGCTCCTAACTATACACCACTCGTGTACTTAGAGGCAACCGTGCCACCGGACGGATCACAGCTGACGTCAAATCTAAGACAATATCCCCACATTTGGGACGTAGCGGACTCGGGACACATTGTGTCTTCTCCCGATGGGACTGTTGGCTCGTGGGTCGTACGAGCATCATGGACTCAAACTAGCATTGTAACTAACTATCAAACATTCAGTGAAATTAGTCTCTTGAATGGTGGAATTACAACGTATGCTGATGTTGGTCAGGTGCGCGTGTACGATTACATAGCGTCGAGTGTCAATGGTTGGGTACCCAGGCCAGGTGGTGACTTGCTCGTCGGAGCGAATGCGGGCGATAATGTGGGTGCTCGGCGCAGCGTGGCGATGAGCGATGATGGGTTGATTATCGCTACAACCGTGACAAACAATTCTCCTCAAGTGAGTGTGTACGAGTACACGTCCGGTCAGGTCTGGAATCAACGGGGTTCTGTTCCTCCATTGCCAGCATTGGTTAACAGTGACACCGAATTCACCCCGATTGTTTCACTTAGCAGCGACGGTAATGTTCTCGCCGTAGGAGTACCATGGGAACAAGGCAAGGCGATATTATATTATTGGGACGATAGTTCATGGAATAATATCACAACTCTAACTGGCAATGCAAATGATGACATGGATGGATTATCGATAGCGTTAAGCAGCGACGGTATGGCGCTTGCTGTGGGGTCGCCGAATCACGACGGAGTGGCCGACGATATTGGCCAAGTTCGCGTATATAACGCCGTGGATAATTATAACGCAATCCTTGCTGGTCGCAGTATTAATTATGTAGCGCCGTTACTATCTACGACACAGTTGGTACCACTTGTTCAAAGTTACTCATTGGCAAAACAGATAAATGGTTCTATAGAAAACGAATTATTTGGCAACTCGATTGCCATGAGTAAAGACGGTAAAACTCTCGTGGCTACTGGTACTGCCGACACGAAAGTCTACACTACAGACGACAGGATTACTTGGACACAGTGGGGTGCTCCCATTGACGGTGGCTTCGTTTCGACAGATCACGTGGATCACAAATATTTTGGTGTTATACCAACTGGATCATCTGTTCAGGGTGCTTGGGCATTTTACAGATTTAAAATAACACAATCTGGTGTTGACATTATCTATTTTGATCCAAATAATAATAATAATGTTACTTGGGATACATCGGTTATTAATATCCATAGCAGCTCAACATGGGGCTGGCAATATGGTGGCGCTAATAATCCAGTATATCTCGACGTTAATACGCCATTATGGTACGTAGAGACAAATGCAACTATTGACGGAACACCCTTGATATTTGAACTAATACAGTATGATCACGATCATACTCCGTTATCAGGAAATTTTGTATCAGCATCTTCTCCTAGTGGTCCCTGGGTTGTTCGTAATAGTTGGTTATTAGATGTTCCTCTTACTAGTGTTAGTCCTACACCATCGGGTTCAGGATATAAAATTTCACCGTCGTCATCACTACCACCATTGACAGTTGTTATAAGTGACGATGGCACAAAAGTAGCTCTGGGAAATTCAGCATATGAGAATGGTGGCAAGGTTAATGTGTGGGAGAAACCTTCTAGTGGCGCAGTGTCAGAAGCATGGACACAGCTCGGGTCGGATATATCTGGCTTAAACAATAGTACGATAATCGATGGCCAGAGTGCCGGGGCCCTGACAATGAGCGCGGACGGCCTCACGCTCGCTGTGGGGTCGCCGAATCACAACGATGTAGGCAAAGTGAGCGTGTACGATTATGTAACAGACAATTGGCAACCCAGACCAGGCGGTGACTTGCTCGTCAGCGTGAATGCAGACGATAAGACCGGAACGTCTCTCGCAATGAGCGCGAACGGCCTCACGCTCGCTGTGGGGTCGCCGAATCACGACGCAGTACCTCCTTACGCAGATCACATATACTTTGGCATCGTACCCACTGGTAACCATCCCGAAAGTACTCATGGAATGTGGGGTCTGACAGGATGGGAGGTTGTGCAAAACGGAGTAAACATCTTTGGGATTTCCGGCCTTGCTACCTACTCACACTTGAATGACGACTCGTGGCCCAATGAATCCATAAGATCACACATGGATGACCTCAATGCTGTTGCCACATACAACGTTATACCAAGTGGGTATGGATATAACAGTGCAACATCTGAAACACATCCCTTTGGAGTTGTGGGTCAAGATGGAGTTGGATGGCCTGCCTCATATGTATCAAGCGTAGGCGCATCTCCTGACTATACACCACTCTTGTACGTCCAGAGGACCGAGCCACTGGACGGAACAGTCCTGACGTCAAATATAAGACATTATCCAGCCCCCAAGCGCGAAGGAGCAAATGCCGAACTTGATTACATAGCGAAGTCGGGACACATTGTGTCTTCTCCCGATGGGACTGCTGGCTCGTGGGTCGTACGAGCATCATGGAACAACGCCGTCACCACCACAGTAACTAGTCTGTTGAATGGGGCGGGTGTAACTGATGTAGGCAAAGTGAGCGTGTACGATTATGTAACAGACAATTGGCAACCCAGGCCAGGTGGTGACTTGCTCGTCGGAGCGAATGCGGGCGATAATTTGGGTGCTCGGCACGGAGTGGCGATGAGCGATGATGGTTTGATTATCGCTGTGGGGTCACCGAATCACGATAGGGTTGTACCGCTGGATGTCACTGACCACACATATTTCGGAGTGGCTCCAACCACGCCCACGTCAAACGGTTCGTGGCGATTAGATGACTGGCAGATTACACAAAACGGAAGCGTTGTTTTGCCTGGAGCAGGTTATGTTCCGTACTTTGTGTGGGCTGCTGGTGCATTTGTCAGTAATATTGCCCCAAACGATGGGGGAGGCTCGGCGAGTTACATATCTTGGGGGGCTGGATTTGATACACAATGGGCGACAAATAATCAACCGCTCTTCTATGTTCAGAAGAGGGCAACCGTTACGCTCGATGGCACAGAGTTGGAGTCGACTCTTGAACAAGGCTCTACAGCTGGTATGTCCTCATCCTCTGGACATATTGTTTCGGCTGCGAACCCGACTGGTCCATGGGTTATTCGAGCATCATGGGGTAGCGCGGACACTACCGTAATTAGTCAGCTCGGTAACGTTACAACCGTTATAAACAATTCTGCTCAAGTGAGTGTCTACGAGTACACGTCCGACCAGGTCTGGAATCAACGGGGTTCTGTTCCGTTGGTAGAATTAGCTAACTCTTTGGCATCTATACTTTCACTTAGCAGCGACGGTAATGTTCTCGCAGTAGGAGCACCCGGCGAGTCGGTGGCGGCAGAGAGATCTCCCGCGTACTTTGGACTAGCGCCGACAGGAAATACCGCCCATTCTACCGGCGATTGGGCCGTGCTCAACTTTGAGGTGCTACAGAATGGTAATAATATAATAAATGGTGCAACGGTGGAGTTTTTCGTAACACCATATCAAAATCCGGGTAATCCATTTGCTACAAGTGGCGGCTACTTCCAATACAGCGGTGCTGAATTTAATAATTATTGGTATAATAATAACAAGCCAGTGGTTTATTTGAAGGCAAATAATGCAATTGATAGTTCGCAAATTGATGCAGAGATTGTCTTCTGGGTGGATCGCTGGCCATCGTCAGGTAATATTGTTTATGCGACAGATCCAGCTGGACCATGGAATGTGATTGGTCAGTGGGGCACGCAGCCAGTTGATACATGGGCACTATTACCTGACGCGGGCCGCAAACAGGTGATTGCACTTTCACCACTACCATCACTACTACCTCCACCGGGCAAGGCAATATTATATCATTGGGATCAGGGTGCATGGAATAATATCACAACTCTAACTGGCAATGCAACCGACGACCTATACGGATTATCTCTAGCGTTAAGCAGTGACGGTATGACGCTTGCTGTAGGTGTTACTAATTATGAAATTGGGGCAACAGAACTACGAATTGGCCAAGTGCGCGTATATAACGCGATAGACGACAATAACGCAATCCTTGCTGGTGGCCGAGCTTACAGTTATGTTCCGGATAGCATTAAACCGGTAATTGTATTGAACAAATTGAATGGTCAAGTCGATATGTCAATTGACGAAGGTGTTCTTTTTTCTGACCCCGGAGTAGAAAGTGTAACTGACGAGTTTGATTACTCTCACCTCCTCTCTATAAACGATGTGGAAATTGTCATACCACCTAACATCGCCGATGTTGGTTCACATACAATAACGTATAGTGTCACAGATAAAAGAGGCAGGGTGGGTTATGCATATAGAACAGTAACCGTAAATAGCCTGGGGTTCCGGTATTGGGGAGTTGGGTCCAAAAATGGTTTATGGTCAAACAACAACTACCGGTATTTATGGGCAACATTCTATGATGAAAACGATGTGATACTGAATGATGAAAACTTCAAGTATGTTACCAATGTAACAAATGGGGTGCCTACCTTTTATTCCACAACATCTCCATATTTTAACAATTACACTAATTACCATTATACTACCGACCCGGTGGCTTTTGAAGGTATACACACTAGGGCAAATTGGAGCTTATACCAACACCCGGCTATGTATGTTGACTTGGGGTCACCAAAGGATGTCCGAAAGGTCATTCACATGTCTAGAAACAATCATACAATGTACGATCCGATAATTGTTGCGAGTAATGACGAAGTAAATTGGACAATTGTAAAAGAACTCGATGGAGTGGATAACTATAATAGCCCTGGGTATGGTTCTGCAGCATTGTGGCCTCGTACAATAACTATCTGATATCGAGGTGAATCAATTCAAAGCATGGTTGATGGAATACAAAGCGGGTAATGTACTAACCAATGTAGATGACGTGGATCCAGTGGACGTGGATCCAGTGGACGAAGTGCGAGTGTACAACGCAATAGACGACAACAATGTAATCCTTGCGGATCGCACAAATGATTATGTTTATCCGCAACCACTGGAATAAACTCTGAACTGTTGAATTAGTTCGTACCACATTAGAACTGACGGTACACAGTATAAATTGATAAACTTCTGCTATGGCTCTCTCTTATCTGCATCCTGCATCTGTACTTCGGCCCATTCGATTTCTTTAAATGTACAGCTGTATAATAAGTTTTACATAGTGACCCCATGGGATCCCGAGGGTTCGACTAAATCGTACGATTACGGGCGGGTGAACTCTTTGGGTAACAATGTAGCATCCGCAAATATTATAATCGGATAAATAATTAACGAATTAACGAATTAAATAATTAACGAATTAAATAATTAAAATATTAAAAATATTATATATTAATTATTTAAATATGACAGACGAGTTAATTCAAAGACATAGAGACAATGTATATACTGAATTTAATTCACAAGTAAGACCGTGGAGATTATATACATCAAATATATATCATGACCCATCACTAATAACAGATACTTCTTATATAGCGGTAACATCTGGATATGATGCGTATTCAAATACATTAAATATAGAGGCGTCGGGATCAGATATTAATTTTTATACAAGTGATAATTATAAGACGTATTTTAATAATAATATTTGTGCGGTTAAAGATGTAAGTATAAATAGAAACTTAGATGTATCTGGAAATATATCAGCAGAAAAATTTATTGGTGATGGAACATTATTAAGAGGTACGGGGTCATTAGCATTACAAGAGATAAAAGATTGTTCATTCGGTTTTATAGAAGTATCGAATTTAGAAGTATTTATAGCTGCTTCATTTAATAATAGAGTAGATATATCAAATCTTTTAAAAGTTTATGGTGATGTATCATTTAATGGTAAATTAGATGTATCTGGTGATGTAGTAGCTGAAAAATTTATAGGAGATGGTAGTGAATTAACAAGCGTAGGCTTATTAGTATTACAAGAGGCAAATGATTGTTCATTTGGTATAGTTGAAATGTCAAATTTGGTGGTATTAAATAATAGTTATTTAAAAAATACATTAGAAGTATTAGGTGACGTATCATTTAATAGTAAATTAGAAGTAAGTGGTTCTATAGATTTTAAAAGTCAAAGTAGTTTGCAGATTTATTGTGTAGAAACATCAGGAACATCTTTAAAAATATATGATAAAAATGCTGCTAAAACGAGATTTAATATAACTGCCGATGGCAGCGTTGGAATAGGAACAGATTCTCCTGCTGCAAAATTGGAAGTCGTCGGTAATATACAAGGAGGCACCAGCAAGATAGGCTCTTCTATTAATAATGGTAAAGAAACAGCTTTATTTGGGCATAAAGATATGTTAGATATTAGTAACTGTGCCGTTGCTCAAATGGATGGTGCTGAAACCATAATAAATTGTAAACAGGGAGAATCAATTAGATTTACAATGAATGGAGGTAGGGGAATATCTGCCCCTTCAATCGGAGATCAAGATGAAATGGCGCGATTTCATGAAAATGGTTATTTGGGTATTGGTAAAATACCATCATCACAATTAGATGTGAGTGGTCTTTTTAGAGCAGGATATGATACAGATTCTACACATTATATAGGAAGAGCGGCACTAGGATATACAGGTCGTAGTAATTGGGCCGGTTTCAGTCATTTACATCAAACAAATATTACAAATTATGCATTGCTTCAAAGCGCAACAGGAATAACAATAATAAATGCAGCGCCAAGCCAACATATAGAATTTAAAATAAATGATGTGGAAAAAATGAGATTAACTGCCGATGGTAGTTTTGGAATAGCAACAAATGATCCAACAGAAAAATTAAGCGTATTAGGTAATGTAATAGCAAATGGGTATTTAAATTTTTCAGATGACAGAATAAAATTTGATAAAAAAAATATAGAAAATGGATTAGATATAATAAAAAATTTGACGCCAAAAATATATAATAAATCTGAGAGTATAGATAGTAGCTTAAATATAAAAAAAGAAGCAGGTTTTATAGCACAAGAAGTATTATTAATAAATGATTTATCATTTGTAATAAAAGGTGGCAGTGAAAATATGACTGATAAATTGTATAGTTTAGATTATGGTAGTATTTTTGCATTTAATGTAGCGGCGACAAAAGAATTAGATAATTTAGTTACCGATTTAAGTAATGAAGTTTATTTATTAAAACAAGAAAAAGATATTATAAAAGGTGCGTTAAATAAATTATTAGAAGAAGGCGGACATAATAAAATTTTATGAAATAATTAAATATTTAAAGATAATAAGTGTGATATGAGAGAAGAGTTTTTAGAACGAATACCAGATGATATAATGAATATAATTTATGGATATATAAGACCGTGGGTTAAATATAGTTTAACAAAAAATAATTTTAATAAATTTTATTTTTTAAGGATAGGTTATATAAATAATAGAGTTTTATTATATTATTTAAAATCAATTCGAGTATATGAATGTTATGTATTAAAAAATTTAAACTATATTAAATTTTTATTAAAAAATGATTTATTAATGATGATAAAAAATATAATAGAATATAAGTTAAAAAATGATACAAGTAATTATATATTAAAAAAACCAATAATATTTGAAAGTATGAAATTTAAAAACTTTGTAGATTTTTGTTACTTATTATCTATAAAATATAAAAGTAATAACGTTTTGGTATATATAGATAAAATAATAAAGGTAAATGGTGTAAAAGTATCAAAAGAATTTAAAAATTATGATAAAAGCAATAGTAATAGTAATAAATCAAATAGAAATATAAAAAATAAAAATAAAAGATGGTTTGCGTAATTATATTTGTATAAAAAAAATAATAGAAATATAAGATTAAAAAATAATAATATGGAAACTATAAAGTTAAATGATATATTGGAGAGGAATGAAATAGAAATTGATATAGAAAATATATTAAATAATTTTAATAAAGATGAAAAATATAAAAAAGGTATATATATATATGGTGATAGTGGAATAGGTAAAACAAAATTTATTATAAATTTATTAAAAAAATTAAATTATGATGTAATTTATTATGATAATAGTATAATAAGAAATAAATCACTAATAGATAATATAGGTTCACAAAATTTGAGCAATTCAAATGTTTACAGTATGTTTACAAATAAACCAAAGAAAATAGTAATAATAATAGATGATATAGATGGTATGAATTATGGTGATAAGAATGGTATAATTTCATTAATAAAGTTAATAAGAATAAAGAAGACGAAAAAGCAAAAGTTAGAGAATTTGACAAATAATCCAATAATTTGTATAAATAATAAAAATAATGATAAGAAAATATTAGAATTAATGAAAGTATGTCATGTATTTGAGTTAAAAAATCCAAATAATAAGCAATTATTGAGAATAATTGATAACTTATTGCCAAATATTTTTAGATATTCAGAAAATGAAAATATATTAATAAAAAAAAATATATTAGATTTTTTAAATAATAACTTGATTTCGATAAATAAGATATTATTTTATGATGAAAATAAAATAATTTATAAAAAATTTTACGAAAATTATAAAACAAATATAAATAATACAAATGAAAATATAAAAATAATAACAAAAGATTTTCTTGAAAATGAATATACTTTTGATAAAATAAATACTATATTAGAAAGCGATAGAACAATATTATCATTATTATTTCATGAAAATATAATACAAATATTGAACGGTAATAATTTGGAAATTTATTTAAAAATTTTAGAGAATTTTATTTTTAGTGATTATATAGATAGAATTATATTTCAAAAGCAAATATGGCAATTAACAGAAATGAATTATATAATAAAATTATTTCAAAATAACTTTATTTTGAAAAGTAATAATTTATTAAAAACTATAAATATAGAAGAAATAATTTTTACAAAAATATTAACTAAATATAGCAGTGAATATAATAATTATATTTTTATATATAATTTATTGCAGTCTTTTTTGATAGATAAGAAAGATATATTTACATTATTTTATAATTTAAACAAAAATTATGAAACAAATGATATTATTTATAAATTAGAAAGTTATAATGTAACAAAATTAGAAATAATAAGAATTATAAAATTAATTAATCAATTAATAGATTATCAGGAAAATAATAAAAGTAAGGAAATTGACGTTGATATGAATGAAATTAATTATGAATAATTAATAATTATTACTATTAATTATTAATTATATTGAATTATTTATTTTTTTTCTTCATTTTCTTCTTCATTTAAATATTCGTAACCACCTTGTTGTAATTTATAAAATGTTTCAAATTCAGCATATGATTCAAAAAAAAGTTTATTTGAAGTAGGATTACCATGAGTTTTAATACCTTCTGTATCATATCTTCCAGAAGCATCAAGCACTCTAAAAAAGTTTTTTTCAGAGAGAGTTCCTACATAACAATTATCATATGTTATACCAGTAATTGCATTTCTAATTTTAGAACCATGAATATTAGACGGATAGTATATTCGACTATTTCTCATACTATATTATATCTAGTTATTTCTTTAAATTATTTATTTAATTTTTTTACAAATTCCCCATTTACAAGTTTTCCAAGAAAATCACCAATATCTTCATTTTTTAGAAATTCATACATGTCTTTTGTTTCGGGGTTTAGATAATATTTTTTTGAACCAATAGTTAATATTTCAACTTCATCTTCCTCTTCCTCTTCCTCTTCCTCTTCCTCTTCCTCTTCGCCTTCCTCTTCTTCTTCCTCTTCTTCTTCCTCTTCTTCTTCTTCTTCTTCTTCTTCTTCTTCTTCTTCTTCTTCTTCTTCATTTACCAGCGTCGTTTCTTTATTAATGATATTATTTGGTTTAATAGTTTCCTCTTCCTGTTCCTCTTCTTCTTCTTCTTCCTCTTCTTCTTCTTCCTCTTCTTCTTCTTCCTCTTCTTCTTCGCATTCCTCTTCTTGATCATCTTCTAATTCTTCTACTTCTTCTGCTTTTACTACTTTTTTTTCTTCTGTTTCTGCTTTAGTAATTTCTTCGTCTTCTTCGTCTTCATATTCGTCTTCGTATTCGTCTTCGTCTTCATTACCTATAATAGAGGTTTCATAAACTATTTTATTTTCTGTAATATCAGTATTTTTGATAAAAGTAGTTTCTTTGGGATTTGAAAATGTTTCAGAAATTTTCATTTTAATATTTTTTACATTACTTGAGTTAAAATTCTCATATTTTTCTTTTAATGCATTATAGTCATTTTGAAGTTGTTTATGTTCTTCTTTTAGATTAACATATTCAGGCATAGTAAATAGTAAAGATTTAAGAACATCTATAACTTTATTATTAGTATCGATAGATTTGAAATAAGAACCAAGATTAGATTTAAGAGTTCTATTAATATCATTTGTAATAGTTACAAGTAGTTTTTCAAATTCGGGGTTTTCCATGTTAGATAATATGAAATTATAATTTTATATTGATTTAAAACAATTTTAAATTAATTATTTTATTTTTTTAGGATATTATTTTTATTGTTTGTACTTGATTTAGAAACAATTTTAGCACTAATTAAGAAATCTTCATTTTCTTCATAAATTTCAGGTAAAACTTGAGATAAAGGTTTGTCAACAATTAGTAATAGTCTTTCATTTTCAAGTAATTTTCTATATTCTTGAATATCAAGAGTGCCATAAAATTTATTTAATAAATAATATGGACACGGAGCCGGTTTAATATTTTTATTATAATTATATATTTTTCCATAAATATTATTTAAAAGATAATATCTTTCAAATTTGGCAGAAGTATCTATATTATCATTCATTAAATATGAACAGGCACATTCAGGGCTGCAAAAACATCCATAACAATACATAATTGAATTAAGTTGATATTTAGGTATATAAATAGGTTCATTATCGAATGAACAAGTACACCAAAAACATGAAGATTTATTATTAATATTATTATGTTTAAGATTAAAAGTAAGTTCTTTTAATTTTCTAGAAATAGTTTTTTTTAAATTAATATTATCATTATTTGAAATAATATTATCGGTATCATTTTTTTCTATATTAAAATTTTTGTCGGTTTCGTTTTCTTTGTTATTAAAAGATTCAATATTATCATTATTAGAATTAATATAATTAAATTTGAGGTGTGAGTTTTTATTATCAGTTTCGATGTCGTAGTTATCTATATTATTAATATTGGGTTCATATTTAATATTATTAGCAATATTTTCTATATCTTCAAGTTTGCAAGCTAAATGTAAAATAATATTTGGGGTAGGTATATTAGTTATTAAAATGTTTTTTACTTCTACCACCTTACCTCCTTTTGGTTTTCTTCCGCGCTTCTTATGTATTTTGGGTTCAGATGTTTCATTATTCTCGTTTTTTTTGTCGGCATAAATAATTAAATTATTACTATTATCAGTTGCTTCTAATAATTTAAGATTTTCATAATAGGATTTTGGTCTTCTCCCTTTCTTCTTTGGTGGTTGAATAAAAAAAGCAGGAGTGTCGGTAGACATTATTTATAATTAATTATTCATTAATATTTTATATTATTTGTATATATATTATTACCGAATCTCTCAAAATTATTTTAAAATTGAATAAAAAATAAAACTCATTCCACGTTTGTATTTTTTTCTAGTAAATTTTTTTTAGATTTTTTAGGTTTAGATTTTTTAGGTTTAGATTTTTTAGGTTTATGTTTTTTTTTAGTTTTTCCTTTGCTTCTATTTGTTTTAGTTATATTTCTAGTTTGTATAATTCGGTTAATATGTTCGCCATAAGAAAGCGTGGTGCCTTCATATAATTGATGATACATAATTTCAGCATCAAACTTACTAATAGGTTGTCTAGTAATAGGATTAATAGGAGCGGTTCCAAGTAAAGTAATAATAAATTCTTCTTTATCCGGAGAACCTGGTATTCCCTGTGCTAGTAATCGTTCTATATGGGGGGTCATGATATAATTTTTAATAGTTTTAGTATGAAATATATGGTTACCAAGCAAAAATCCAGATTCGGGAGATAATTTTTCTAATGTTATAGGTTCAATAATTTTAAAATTTTCAACTTTATTACCAAAAAAATGTTTTAACTGATCAGGATGAATATCATGACCCTTTTTCCAATTATCAAAAAGTATAAAACGTTCTTGTTGTTGACTAATAAGTCGTTTTTGTTGTGTAAGTAGTTGTTTATTTTGTATTTTAGTTTGTAGGCGTGTATTATATTTCATATATATATATAGATAGATATATTAATAATATGAAATCTCTCAAAAATAAAATAAATAGTAAAAAAAATTATATTAAACTAAAAATTTTAATATAATTAAGGATGAATAAAAGTTCAATTCCATGGGTAGAAAAATATAGACCAGATATATTTGATGATATAATTTTGGATAATAATAATAGAGAGTTATTTAAAAATATATTAGGTAGAAATCATTTTCCAAATTTATTATTGCACGGTCCACCGGGAATAGGAAAGACAACTACAATAATAAATTTAATAAACAAGTTTAAGAAACAAAATAATGAAGAAAGTAAGACATTGGTAATACATTTGAATGCTTCAGACGAGAGAGGAATAGATATAATAAGAAATAATATATATAATTTTGTAATATCAGATAATTTATTTTCAAAAGGAACAAAATTTGTCATATTAGACGAGGTAGATTATATGACAAGAATAGCACAACAGGCATTAAAATGTTTAATTCAAGAATATAATAAAGATATAAGATATTGTTTAATTTGTAATTATATAAGTAAAATAGATAATTCGTTAAAATATGAATTTATAAAGGTAAGATTTAATAAATTACCTGAATGTGATATATTTAATTATTTAAATAAGATAAATAAGGAAGAAAATATAAATATGACTAAGAAAACAATAAAAAATATAATAAATAGTTATGATTCAGATATAAGAAGTATGATAAATTTCATGCAATCAAATATGTATAATAAAATAAATATATTGGATGATAGTGTATATAATATTTTGTTAAATATAAATAAAAATGAAAATATACAAGTTTTCAATAAAAATTTGAATATAATAGAAAATCGGTATAAAATAAGTAAAAGTTTAATATTAAAAAAATATATAGAATTTATGTTAAATAATAAGTTAGATTTATTGAATAGTACTATTATAGGAGAATTAGAATATATAATACATAATTTAGTGAATGAAGATTTATGTACGAATTATATATATTATTGTTTAAAATAAAGGAAGTGATTAGTTTTGATTAGAAAAACTATTGAGAGAATTAATTCGTTTGATTAGTCTAAACTGCCATTCATTGGGTGGCGAATTTTTAGAAGGATTAAAAGTATGAATAATTAAACTACATTGATTAAGATAATCATATTTTTTGAATAATTTTTTTTCAATATTATTTTCAATGGTATTATAAGATTTTTTGATATTAATTTGATTATGAGTATCATAATCAAAATTAACTAACTGTTCGGTTAATAAAGAAAGCATTTTATATAATAAAAAAGAAAATTTTTTAAAAAAATAATATATTAAAATAAATTAAAAAATAATTGATAAAATAATATAAAAAATAATATAAAGAAAAATGTTGATTGATGAGGAATGGAGTAATTTTCTAGAGAATAAAGAAGATTTAAATGTAATAAAAAGTGATATTAAGTTAGATAATAATGAAAATACAATTCCTAAATGTACAGATATATATATTTCAACAAAAACAAAAATTATATATCTAAATATAGATTTATTAGATATATATTCAATATTTTGGAAAATTAAGATTCTAGATTATGATAAACAAATGGAAGGAATAATAAAAAAACAAATGAAGTTATCGTGTAATACAAAAGAAGAATTAAGTGAAATAGAAGAATTAATATCAAATGAATCATATAATGTATCAAAAATAATAACTCATGTAGATAATCCAAATGGTAGAATTAAATTTAAAGATGTTAGAAAAATAAGCGTGGGATTATGTAAAAAGGATATAATATATACACGAACAAAAGAAAAAAGTGCATTTTATAATTGTTTTGTAATAACATTAAGAATTCTTTATAATGATAAATATAAAGAAATTCATGTAAAAATATTTAATACTGGTAAATTAGAGATTCCAGGTATTCAAAATGATAAAATATTAGAAATAGTATTAGTAAAAATATTAGATATATTAAGTAATATAACAAATGTAGAGTTTAAAATTTTAAATGATAAAACAGAAAATGTATTAATAAATTCAAATTTTAATTGTGGTTTTTATATAGATAGAGAGAAATTATTTAATATATTAAGATATAAGTATCATATAAACGCATGTTATGATCCATGTTCTTATCCGGGTATTCAGTGTGTTTATTATTATGATAATTTAAATAAAGTAAATATAAGTGCTACTGTAAATATAGATAGTAATATAAAAAAAAATAAAGATATACAAAAAGTATCATTTATGATATTTAGAACAGGTAGTATTTTAATAGTAGGAAAATGTAGTGAAGATGTGCTAAGAATAGTATATGAATATGTAAAAACAATATTAATAAGTGAATATAAAGAAATAATGACAAAAATTATAGATAGAAGTTTACAAAAAGAGCAAAAACATGTATGTAAAACAAGAAAGAGAGTGATTTATATTAAGTAATTTTTACATAATGAATTTAATAAGGGTTGAATATTTTCATATTTTTCTAATAAATTTAAAGGGTTATCATTGAAATAATATAAAAGATTAATTTTTTTGAGGAATATTTTTTTTGTAATGTATTTTTCTATAAAAATAATAATATTTTTAGAAAATTCTTTATTATCCAATTCATAATTGATAAAAATATAATTAATAAAAGAATTAATATTATAAAAATAATGAATATAGTTTTTATTAATTTCAAGCTGTTTAGACATTAAATCTGTATAGGTTAATATTTTTTTAATAAGTTTAGTTAACTTTAATGTATAATAATTTATTAGTTGATTGAAATCATTTTCCGAATTATTTAGATTATTATAAGAATGGTAAATATCAGTAAAAATTATAATAGATAAATTATTTATAATATAAATAGTTTGATTAATAATTTCCAGTTTGAATTTATTGATTTCTGAAATATAAGTTTTTATATTAGTATCAAAAGTAAAAATAGTTTTTTTATAACTAAATATAACGGCATCTTTTAAGGTTAATTCAAATGAATTGGTTTCATATGAAGAATTAGTAATATTAATTTGATTAATAAATTCTACAAAATAAATATATCCTTTTTCGCATAAATTATATACATCAACTAAAGAATCTAAATAAAGTAAAGAAATATTAAAAATATTATGAATAAGCATGACACCTTTACTGTGTAAATTTTTAATAATATTAGTGTTATTGTAAAGAGAAATATTTTTAAAAAAGAATTGATTATAATTATTAATAGTAAGTAAATATCTAGTTAAAATTTCAACAATATTTTCTGTAATCTTCATTATAATATTATAAAAAATATAATATTATATAGTTTTTAAAAAAAAGACTTATTTAATAATATCCTAAATCACAGGCTTTATTATTATTAGTAATTCCATCCCAAGCAATATCACATTTTTTAGACCATTTATATTTTTCACATAATATATCTTCATCGTGAGATCCACTAATTAAAAATGTATTAATAGGATAATCATTACATTCTCCACCAGGAATATCTCCCCTACCTTTGTTAATAGTAGATACATTTTTACATATAACTTCATCATTTATATTATATGAAACGTCCCAATAATCAGGACAGTCAGATATGATTGGTGGATATGAGTCCTCAAATAAAGATTTAGCTAAAAACAAACCTACAATACTAAGAGAAATAATTAAAACAATAACAGATATAGTTAATATTGTTTTTTGAAATGAATTCATATTATATATTATAAAATATAATAATAAAATATTATTATATTTTATAAAATTATAAAATGAATAATACAGCAAATGGTAGAGTGAATATAATGGGTCCAAATGTTTCTACTAAATTTTCAATGATGGATAAAATTCCTTTAACCACAAAAACAGATTATAGTAATGTTTTAACAGGTACGTTTGAAAAAACCCGTTTATCAGATGCATATTTCTCGCAAAATAATATTCAAATAATTCAAAATGCATTAAGAAAAGGAGTATATGATAAATCGAATGAATCAATATTAATAGATTTACAACCAGAGGATCAAATTGTTACAGTAATGAGAAGTATGTTTTATCAACATTCAAAAAATTTAGATAATAATATTCCACAACAAATTCAAGCATTAAATAATTATGTAATAAGATTTTGTGTAAATTCAGTATTTAATGAAGCAGTAGCATACTTAAAATATAAAGAGGATACAAGTAAAATGCATGTTCCTATGAGCGCACCATTATATTCAAATAAAACTAATAAAACATTAGAATTGAAACCTTGGTTTTAGAGGCTTTAACGAGGTCATGCTTGTTCAGTGTTTTTTAGGTTTTTTAAATTGAGTAAATTCTTCTTTATCTTCAAGAATAAATTCATTATAAAGTTTCTTCAAATTCTCTAATTCATGTAACCATAAATCTTGAATTTTAGAATTATTAATTTTTTTTAATTCTAATTCTTTATCACTGTGTTCTTTCATTAATTTATCTATATTTTCTTGAGAAACACTATCCATTGGCATTTTAGTAAGATAATTAAAATTTCCATTTTCTAAATCTTTATCAAATTTCATAGATACAAGTAAATTATTAATTTGTTCTTTTGTTTTTTTCCTAAGGTCAATTTTATCATCTAAATTACCTCTAATATATTTAGCCCTATTAGATAAAGTAATTAATTCTTTAGATAGTATATCAATTAGATAAAGTTTTCTTTTATTATAATATTCAAGACGAATACTATAATATTCTTCAATAATTTGATAAATACTATCATATTTTTTAAGTTGTTCTTTTTCGTTAAATAGATGCATATTAGTAGTACTTTGAGTAGTATATAATTTTAAATATTTTTCAATACCTTCAAGACCATAATCGTGTTTTTGTATTAATAGTTTTGTAATAATATTAGGATAAAATTGTATAATAAATTCAACATTAGATTCAGTAGACATATCAGAATAATCTTTAATATAGTTTTTATCTTTAGAATTCAAAAGTGATTCAATAAATTCTTTATAATCTTGAGTCCAAGTTCCAATAGGTAATTCAGAAATACGAATTTTATCAGAACCTAAAATTTCATAAGATCCTTTAATTAGATATTTTTTATTATGACTATCACAAGATATTATTGAACCTTTAAAATTTTTATAATAAGGTTCAATAATTCCAAATTCTTTTTCATTTTTTAGCATATTTTGTAAATATTGAATAATTTGAATTGGATTATATGACATAATGTCAGTACTAAATCCGGTTCCAATTCCTTTAGTTCCATTAACAAGAATCATTGGAATAATAGGAGCATAATAAATCGGTTCAACTAAATATCCATCGTCTTGTAAATATGTTAAAATTTTATCATCAATTTCCGGATATATAGCACGAGTAAGTTTAGATAATTGTGTAAAGATATATCTTTCAGACGCAGCATCTTTACCTCCCATAAGACGAGTTCCAAATTGGCCTTTAGGTTTAAATAAATTAATATTATTAGTTCCAACAAAATTTTGGGCGAGTCCAATAATTGCCCCGTTTAAACTCGCTTCGCCGTGATGATATCCAGAATGTTCTGAAACATAACCACTAAATTGTGCAACTTTAATTTCATTATGAAGTTTCTTTTTAAAAGCAGAATATAAGATTTTTCTTAAACTAATTTTAAGACCATCTGTTAAATTAGGAATAGAACGATCATTATCATATTTTGAGAAATGACGTAAATCATTATTAATAAATTCTTCATATGTTACTGATGTTTTACTAGTATCAAGATAAGCATTTCTATCATAAACTGATAACCATTCTTTTCTATCATTAGCTCTTTTTTTATTAAATACCATATCAATTAAATCACAACATTTTTCAGTCGCTGTAAAATTAACTATTTTCTTTTTCTGAAAATATTCTTTAAATTCTTTACTGGTGCTAGTTCCAAGACCCTTATAATATTTAATAGACCATTTAGAAACATCATTATTAGATTTCCAATGTTCAAATTCACCATTATTATAAAATTCAATAATATCTTTACCCTTTGAAGCTTTTAAAATGGGTGTATTCATATAACCAATAAATTCGGGGATATCAATTAGAGATTTCCATTCACTATCAAACATATTAATACCAAGTCCTTTAATATGACTACCGTCTAAATCTTGGTCGGTCATAAATAATATTTTTCCATATCTAAGTTTAGTTTTAATATCATCAGATGTATAATCTTTACCGTGTTCTAGTCCAAGAATTTGTTTAATTTCCGCAATTTCTTTATTATCGGAAATTTTTGATACACTTTCTCCTCTAATATTAAACATTTTACCTTTCATAGGATAAACACCAATAGTATTTCTATCTTCTCTTGATAGACCAGAAATAATTCCAGATTTAGCGGAATCTCCTTCACATAAAATAATTACACAATCATTAGATTTGGCTGTTCCAGCAAAATTAGCATCAACTAATTTTGGAATATTACGAATATTTTTAACTTTAGCACCATCAGTTTTCTTGGCTGCTTTATTTTCTTTAACTTCAGTAATACTACAAGCAGTTGACATAACTCCCATTTTAGCTAATTTTTCAATAAATTTATCAGAAACTTCACATGATGAACCAAAATTACTGACAGCAGTATTAAGATAATCTTTGGTTTGACTATCAAATGCAGGATTCTCAATAGTGCAATTAACAAAAATCATTAATTGTTCTTTAATAGACGCAGGTTTAACATCAATATGTTTTTTAGTTTTAATAAATGTAGTAATTTTTCGGATAATTTGATTTGTAATATAATCAACATGTTTACCACCTTTAGACGTAAAAATTCCATTTACAAAACTAATATGAGTAAATTCTTCATTGGGAGCAATACAAACAGCATATTCCCATCTTCCATTATATTGTTCATATATTCTTTCAGTTTCACTTTTATTACCAATATATAAATCAATATAATTTAAGAAACTTTTGACTTCGAGTACTTGAGAATTAAATTTAACTTTAATAGATTTATCAGTAACAGCAGCAATATCATAAATTCTTCTTAAGATGAGAGATTTAAAGTCTTTATCAAAGCCAGATATTTTAAGTTTTTCAAAATCAGGTTTAAAACTAACAGAAGTATAAGGTTTAGTTTTACATTTAGTAATTATTGGTTTATCAATTACATTTAAATTATCATGAAATTCTTGAACGTATTTTTTACCCGTTTTATGGTCGACCGTTTCAATTTTACCCCACGTAGACCAAATTAAAACTAATTTAAAACCAAATCCATTTTTTCCACCAACAATTTTTTTTTCATTTTTATCATAATTAGTAGAGGTTCTTAGATGTCCAAAAATTAATTCAGGAATCCATATTTTATATTCTGGGTGGATAGAAACATCAATACCATTTCCATCATTATATAAAGTAATAGTTCCATCGTCATCAACTGTAATATTAATATTAGTTACGGGATAATTCTTTTCCTCTGCATTAGAAGCAATTAATTGTTGCATTCTAATTGCATGATCTCTACAATTAACAATACCTTCATCAAAAAGTTTATATAGTCCAGGAACATATTTAATGGGTTTTTCAATAATTTTATTTTTTTCATTATCAAATATGTAAGTATTATTATTAATATTTTCAATAGAACCTATATAAGTATCTGGATTATCTAATACATGTTGTTTATCAGATTTTTTTTGATATTTCTTAGCAAGTTCTAGATTGTTTTTTGACATATAAATGTAATGATAATATCATTTTAAATATATTTTTAATATCAATTTTAGTAAAAATAAAATATTTTTATTTTTAAATTGTATAATTTTAATAAACTATATTATTAATGAGTAATATTTGTTTAAATATTAAGAATTCAATTGAAATTTCAAATAATTATTATATTTTTAATAATGTTGATAATATTATTGGTGATTTTTTAGACGAAGATATATTAAAAACAACAAATTATGGTCTATATGAAACAAGCGGAAATAAAATTTATTTAATTCAAAACATACCAAAAACTCATCCAATTGGTTTTTATGATGCTTCTGGTATAAGCGAAATTGTTGATATATCAAATTTGATACATTATGATGTTTCTTATGGAAAAGCAATAAATATTTATGTATCAAAAGGAAGTGATTTAAGTTTTAATAATAACAATTATTATAGATTTTATGATGAATCTTATAATTTACTTAATATTTCAGGTTCATTAATAGAAACAGGATTAACAAATAGTGGAGATAATTTTTATTTTATGAGATCGATGAAATATACTTTTATTGCTATTGAAGATTTTTGTAGTAATCATCCATTTGCCTTAAGTGGTGAAGCGTTAAGCGAGTTAAATTATGATGATTTAAGTTTACAGAAATTGGATGATAGTTTTAATATTATAATTCCAAAAAATACAAATAATGACACTAATAGAATTTTTTATGTAGATGCAGAACAAGATGATATAAGTGGAGAATTAAGTATTTTAGTAGATGCAAGTAATATATCATATTATTATGGTGATATAAATATATCAATAGATTCAAGTTATTCAACGCATTATGATAGTTCAAAGATATCTATAAAATCATTTGAATTAAATGGAATAAATCAAGTAAACAATGTAAATTTATTTATTTATGATAGTATATGTGATTATATAGTAGAAGAAGTTTCACAATTTGTAAATATTTTATTTAATCAAAGAAAAGAATGTTTAAATATTGTTTCAGAAGCAAAATTAATAGATGCTTCAAATAATATATCTTTTTATGAGTTTAATTTAAATAATCATGGATTGGTTAATGTATCAGGTGAATTATTATACAGTTTAAAATATGGTCTATATGATGGTTCTTATATAATTTTTAATGTAGATTCAAATTATCCATTTACAATTAAAAATAATGATATTAGTAATGCGATTTATGTAGACGAAGAAAACACTACGGGTATACTTCATAAGTCAGATTCAAGAGTACAAATATTAGGAGAACCATTAAATACTTATAATTATTATTTCAATACGGTTAGAATAAAAATAGATAATACAAGCGGGACATTAATTCAAAATCAAGATATACCTATTCATATTTTAAATTTACAAACATTAAATAGCCATTATGAACCATCTAATAATTTTTGTTATACATCATTTTGTACCGATCCAGATAATGTAAATAATATAGCATATAGAGATTTATCATTTATATTATTTAATCAAAAAGATATAGCTTTTACTACTGATTTTTCAGCAGTTGTAGATAATATTTATTATTTAAATTTATATCAAGAATATATTGAACCAATAATCCCATATGTGCTAGTAGATAGATATAATCATGATTTATCTAATTTAATAATTTCAACAAAACCGATTGAAACAATTTTACCAGACGGAACAGTATTATCAAATATTCATCAAATAAATTATAGTTTATCACATTTCATAATTACTTATACTGCAGAAGATTATGAAAAAACGATAATACAGTTACATAGATTGGTGGAAATTAAAAAAGGTCCATATATAGAAATATCAGGTAATTATCAATTATTTAATAATTCTAACCCATTTACAAATACAATAGATATATCAACAAATACTATAAGTCCTTTTTATAATTTTTATGAAAATTTGGATGTTTTTGTATATGACATTTTTGGAAATAAAATAAATTTACCATTTGAAATAAATATAATAGGAGAGTATTTTGATTCTTCGAGTATATATGGTGAACTTATACGAAATAGTTATTCAAATGAAATAATAAAATATGAAAATATAGATTTAACAGATGAACCACTAAAATTTCAAGATGGTGATACAGATTTTTCAAGAAATTATTATTTATCAACAAATTTTAATTTTAACTTTATTTCAAATTCAACAAAATATATAGATGAGAAGGGTATAAGACTGTTTAATATAAATGTTTTACAAATAAATGGTAATTTTAATAGTCCAATTTTAAGTATAGCAAATTTAATTCATATTAATGATAATATAAATGATTCTTATAGAGATTTTCTAATAGATCCTTTACAAACTAATATAAAATCATTATTTTTAGATGGAGATAGTTTATCTATAAATAAGGTAGATAATACATTAAGTATAATTGATTTAAGTCAAAATTATAATGATTTTGATAGAAATTATAATTTACATACAACAATTCAAATAACAAATTCACAATTTGTTATTTCAATATCAGATATAAATGATTCTGCAAATAATTTTTCCATAGATGGTAGTTTTCATGAAATAGATTTTTTTAATTTAAATGATATAGATACTCGATATATTGGTTATTATGAAATGAAACTAGATATTAAAGGTCTAAATAATGAAGATTTTATATTTAATGATATAAGTGATATAATAGATTCAAGTAGTTTATTACTAGATTTTTCAAGAACATTTTTAATAAATGTTATAGATACGCAAGGAGTAGATTTAAATTTTGTAAATGAAACTGTGTTAACTCAATCGCCAAATCCATTATTATATGATTTTAAATATTCAGTAGATTTTAGTTTTAATATTTTTACTGATATATCTTTTTTTAAAAAAGGAGATTCATTTTTAGAAACTACAAATACTCCATTATTAGAATTGTCTGACAATTCTATATATGATGGCAGTTTAACATTTGTTTTATATCCAGTAACAAATATAAGTCAAACATATGATAATGGTTATTATATTCATGCAACTGATCCAACTAGGGCAGCAGAGGCATATATTAAATATACAGCATTAGATTTATGTGGTAATATAAGTAATGATGTATGTTTAAATATAACATTTACAGATATACCTATAATTTCTTTGTTAGGTTCTCGTATAGAAAAAATCACCGTGAATTCTATATATGTTGAATCTGGTTTATTAATAGAAAGTGATATTGGCGAGGAATCATATGTTCCAACAAATGGATCTTATTCAGGAAATTTTTCATCAAATTATACAGAAACAACAGATGATCCGGTGGGCTATGATATTTCTTGGGGTTTAGTCTTAGATAATACTACAATTGGTATATATGAATTAACTTATGAAGTAAGAAAAACAGGTAAAACAGAATCAATTAATATAAAAAGATTAATAGAAGTAGTAGATATAAGTAATCCATTTTTTAGATTTCCTAATTTATCTACGTTAGATTATATAGATGGTTCAAATGATTCAAATTTTGTAGCAATAAAAGATAATTTATTTGATAATAAATTTGAATTTAGTTTTAATATAGATTTTAGTTTGTCAGTATTTAATACATTTGATGATTTAAGTTTTATAATTAATCAATTTGAAATAAGTGATAATTATTTTGAAAGAAATGATTTGAGTAGTATAATTACATTATCAATAAGTGGAGAAGGTGATATATCTTTTAATGAAATAGGATTAAGTAATGTATTTTTAACAAATGATGGTTATTTAAATAGCGATAATTGTTTTAATAAAGTAACAATTGGTTTAAATGAAATTGAACCATTAGTATTTAATTATAAGGTAATAGATGTGTGTGATAATTCATTTAATATTTTAAGAATAGTAGATATAGTAGATAAAAGTAAACCATCTATAGATTTTTCTTTTAATTATATAGACGAAACTGATATAAGTTTTGTAAAATTTAATGGTTCAGATAATAAAGATTTTTCATATCAAGCATTTAATTATTTAAAAAATACAGATTTATTTTTACGTGAGTTAAGTTCTATTATTTTTGATTTTACTTTAATAGATAATTATGAAGTAGTAAATTCAAATTATATAATTACAATCTCGGGAGTAACAATTGATTATAAACAGGAAAATATCAAAACAATTAAAGATATAAGTAATAATATTATATTATTAAACTTATTTTCAAATGTTGATACATCATTAGTAATAGTTTATGAAATTTCAGATAATCAATATAATGATATTTCAATTAATAGATTTGTTGATATAATAAATACAATAGATCCTTCTATTAATTTCAATCAAAGATATGGATATGATGATAGAATTTATATAGATTTTGGTGATACAAAATATAATATATCAAAAGATTTTAGTTTATCTCATCCTAGAATTTATTTAACAGATATAAGTTTTGATTTAAGTTATATTTTACCAACTAATATTACATCTTTAAGCGGAGAATATGAATATGACCCAAATGCAATAATTTATTCTGTTAGTGGTGATATTTCTTCTGTTCATTATGATATAAGTTTTTATTCAGTTACAAGAGACGGACAATACGATACGAGTTCAGATGAATTAAATATTAAATTGATTATTACAAATCAAGGTCCAACTTTTAATGAAATACCTTATATAAATATTTTAGATACATCTTCAATTCATATTATTCATGAAGCGGGAGAGTTTTTTAATGATGCATCATTTATTTTGGGTTTAAATGCGTTTAGTGAATTTGATAAATTTTATTATAAAAATTATTTAACAGATATTTCATATTTATCAAGTAATTATGATGTTAGTTATGATTCATCATTTAATATTGAAAACCCAGAATTAGGACCACTAAGAGAAGCAACAAGTTATAAAGTTAGATATGATGTAAGAGATAAAAATAATCAAATAAAAACATTAGTAAGATATATTCTTATAACGGATACACAAAAACCAATAATATCAATATCAAATGATGTTATAAATGTTAATCAATTTGAGGAATTAGTTATGCCCAGTGCATTTTTTTTAGATAAAGGTTCCAATTTATCAGCAATACAAGTTGATATAAGTAATACAAGTAATACAATTATAAAAAATATATCAAATTTAAGTTTTGTATTAAACCCATTACAATCATATACTTTTTCTTCATCAGAATTATTATTAACTGGAAATGATACTAGTAATGGATCAATTTCATATCAAGTAAGATATACAGCATATGATAGATTTAATAATCTAGCAGAGAAATATTTAACTATTACAATAAATGAAACTACAAATTTTGTAATAACACCAAAACTTTTCATAAGTGGATATGAGTTTGATTTAAATTTAAATTTTAATAATAATTTTAATAATTTAATAAATAATAATACAGATAATTTATCATCTATATTTGATTTATCAGATATTCAATATGATGCATTTAATAAAACATTTACATATGAAGTAAAAAAAGCAAAATTCAATAATTCAGTTTTCAATTTATTAGATTTTAGTATGCATGCAAGATATATAAATGATATTATACCAGATTATAATAATACAATAATTAATAATATATTATCTGGTTCATTAGGTAATTACAAAATAATATTTCAAAGTTTTAATGATTATAATTTTGAATCAGAAATTGAAATAATATATTTCAATATAGTTGATACTAGTCCACCGGATTTATCTTATATTTTATCAATAGATTATGAAGATATAGCAAAAATAAAAATTCCATTGTTATCATTTGATACTTATGAAACATTAAAAACAAATTCAAATTATTTGGAAAACAACAATTTATTTAATCCTTATTATTTTACTAAAGACGGTGGTGGTAATACGATGATTTCAATTCCCGGTATAAACATTGTTGATATTATGGGAGGAATAGGACAAACTTTAAGTAATGAAACATTACCATCGGCATTTGATAATAGTTTATCATTATTTATAACTTATTTAAAAGATTTATCAATCGGTACTTATAATATTAATCAATATACATCTAAAAATTTCACACAAATAAACGAAACAACTGAAATAGTAACAATTAATCCAAATTTATTACATAGTGGAATAAATGTTTTTATTAATCATTCAGATATAGATCTTGGAGGTTATGCATATGTTAAATTTACATATTTAGATGGAACAATTCATGAATTTAGACATCGTGGTACTAGTACACGACAATTTTATAATTCTAGTTCTACATTATGGAGTAGTAATTTTGGATTAGGTAATCATAGTACAATAGTAACGTCTCATACAGGAAATACTACAAAAAACTATTTAATAGAATGTAGTGTAATTTCAGGCGTAAGTACTTGGATATTTAAAGCATTGGATGGAGGAGTAAGTCAAGTAGAATTATATGAAAATTCGGCCGGAGAAGGAATGTTAGGAGTAGAAGTTAAAGATATACCAATTTTTGATATATCAAATAGTTATCTATTATTGAATGCTGGTAATTATGTCCAAAATTTTAGAGTATTTGATGCGGGTGGTAATTTTTCAGATATATCAAGATCAATATCAGTAGAAAGATTAAATCCTTTTATAAATTTAAATTATACAGAAGATGCAAAAAGTAATTTATTTTTAAAAACTTATCATAAGCTATTTACTCCATATATAGATATATTAGGTAGATCATATGATTATTATTTGGGAGAATTTACAGGAAATTCTATTGTAACAGTTCAATTCTTAAATGAAAATGTTTTAGGAGTACAAACAGTTAAATATGAGTTAAAAAATTATCCTAATACAATAGCAGAACGAGATATTCATGTTGTAGAAATAACTTGTTTACCTATAGTAACAGATGGATTAAATAATTTAATTCCCGAAGGATTAAATAATAAATTTGGTTTGTATAATGATAATTATGTAATATATATAAATGATCCCTCAGATGCATTTAGAGTGTATGGTTATAATCATGATTATAATTTTAATATAGATATAAGTGATTTGATAAATATAAGCGGAGAAAATGTTGTAAGTTATGAAGGTTATGAATATCATTGGGGTAAAGTTGATATAAGTGTAAATGATAATTTTAATAGAGCAAATATTGAATATTTAAACAGCGATTCAAGTAGAATTATATTAGAAGATATATTTTTATATACAGAGGAATGTTTTCAAATTTTAATTAATCAAATAATTTATAAGCCATTACCAAGTGATTCATTTAGAGTAGATGTATCCGGATATAATGATAAAGATATTTCATATCAGTTTTTTACATTATCGGGGGAATTATATCCCGCAATTGACGATAAATTACGACATTATATAACTGATGTTTCTAGGGCAAATTTACATTTGGCGATGGGAAGATATACATTCGTCCAAGATACAGAAAAGAATTTTTATAATAGAATTAAATTTTCATTAACTGAAGACGGAACACATAATGGTGGGGTAGAATATACAAAGGGTATTGTAGAATATGGTTTACCAGGTTTAGAAGGTGGATATACTGATTTAATTTTATCTATATCAACTCCATCACCATTATATTATTATTCAGAATATTTTCCAAATATGGGAGGTAAAATAGAAACTAGAAATAATTTACTAATAACAACAGGAAATATATATGTAAATGATAATGTTTTAAGTGTAGATAATTCATTGGTATTACAAAGTTTTAATAGTGAAGAAGTATTATTAAATAAAATATTTTTGTCTCAAAAATTTGATTTATCAGGAATAAATGGAGATGCAAACTATATAAGTAATGTACATTATAATTGTATAACTCAACAAAATATAAATCATAATGTTTTAATAAATAAAAGTGATAATTTATTAATATTTAAAAAATATCAAAGTTCGCCAAATTATGATCCAGTTGCCGAAGGTGTAGTTTCATATGTTCCTAGTTATAATAGTTCTAATATACATGCAGATATTTCAAATGTAAATTTAAAACACGATATACGTAATCATTATTTATACGATTGTAGTGTTAATATGTATACAACTGGCGTTTTCCAATATGATTACACGATAGATACTTCTACTAATATACTAGAAAATTTATCAATTAATACATTAACGGAAAAAATATCAGTAGCAGTTGGTTGTGGTAATGATAATACAATTGCATATTCATTAGATGAAGGAAGTAAATGGATCGGTGCGGGTAAACAATTATTAGATATTTCGGGATTTGGAATAGCTTATAATAGAAATACAAGATTTATAGCGGTGGGTAGTGGAACAAATCATAGTATTATATATTCAGACGATGGAATTAATTGGTTTCCATCAATTGATTCAAAAATAATTTTTGATAATTATGCAAAAGCAGTAGTTTATGATAATTCAAATTCTTATTGGTTAGTAGGGGGTAAAGGGTCAACAAATACTATGGCATATTCTACTGGAGGAATAAGTTGGTTTGGATTGGGTAAAACTGTATTTGAAACTGAAATAAATAATTTTTCAAAACATAATAATACTTATATATTAGCACTTGGAAATGGATTAAGAAATTCGATAGCATATTCTAGCGATGGATTAAATTGGATAGACGGTTTAGCTTTAGGAGGAGAAAATACAAGGACGATATTTTCAGTTCAAGGAAATAGTGGTGTATATTATAAGAAAGAAAATATTTGGATAGCAGTAGGAGAAGGTATTAATAATTCAATAGCATATTCTAGAGATGGTATAACTTGGAGTGGTATGGGAAAATCAAGAATAGTAGAAGGTAGAGATATAGATGTTAATGATAATATCATAGTTATAGTGGGTAAAGGAGAAATAAATAATCCTGTTTATTCTGCAATTATATATTCGTATGATGGATTAGCTTGGTATTCTACGCATACATCAATATTTTCAGAATGTAATTCGATTGTTTGGACTGGTTCTATATGGATAGCAACTGGATTAGGTCCTTTACATAGAATAGCTATATCTAGTAATGGAATAGAATGGTTAGGATTAGATAATACATTAGATTTATTTTCTGATTTAGGTTTAGGTATAGAGGGATTTATAAAAAAAACTTTATTAGATGATGCAAATAATATATTATATGAAATAAATACAATGGATTTATTTTATTCAAATGGCGAAATAGATAATTATAGTCACTTTTTTAGAAAAAATAGATTATTATCAAGTAGATTAGTTAAAAATAATTTTATAAGTAAAATAAATGAATTAAGATATGTTAATCATGTATCACTATTAGATAATAATAAAGTAATAGATTATTTCTTGGATAAATATTTGAATTCAAGTAGAATAATATTTAGTCATATATTTGATAATTATGTAACATTTAATTTACAAACATATATAGATTTATCTAACTTATATATTGATAAGGATTTATTACAAATTATAAAAAACGAATATATTCCTTTATATGAAAACAGCAGCAGTTATATAGTAGATAATAATAATTTATTATTTGATGAATATATAGTAAGTATATGGAGTGATATATCTGGCGATTTACCAATAATTGAAAAAACGCCAGAAGAAAGTATATTGTTATCTAATGGTTTAATTGAATTAAATGAATATTTATTAGATTCAAAAGATAGTAGTAATGTTTTATTCAAATTATATGATGACGTGATAAATTCCCAAGGTTTAGATCATGTAAATAGTGAATTAAAAGAAAGAGTATTTTTATCAGTGAGAGATATTTCTATGATAAATCATGATTATAATCAATATATCGGAATTACTTTGCAAAATATTTTTCATAATATGTATATTGATGAAAATGACGTGTTAATTTTCCATGCATATGAAGATTTAGCAAATAATTTTAAAGTAAACGAAGCAAGTTTATCATTAGAAAAAACATTAATAGAATTTTCAAATAATAATAATAAAAAATATTTGTTAGAATTATCATCAAATGATGTTTATGGTTGTTTTGTAGATAATAGTAAAAATATATATGAAATTTCAAATACGAAAAATGATATAATTACACAAGATCCATTAAATTATAAATCATTTATGGCATACTTTTTTGATAATGAACTACAAAATGATAACAAATATTTGAGTAAATTTGATATTAGACCAATGTCATTAAATGATATATGTTATAATATGTATCCATATAGTTATGATCCTTCCTTACAAAAATTACATAGTCATAGTTATTTAATTGATTTAAATGATTATTTTGACAGATATATTTATAATAATTCAAATCTAGAAGTGCCATATAATGTATATAATAAAAGTTATTTATCTTATAGAATTATAGATATAAGTTATATAAATGAATTTAACATTTTTGATATTAGAACAAGTCAAAATATAATTTATGATAAAAGTAAAATTGAAATATTAAATTATTTACAAAATTTCTTAATTATATTAAAGTTCAAGGTAGATTATATAGAAGAAATATTGAATAGTAATTTAATTAATAAACATAACCGAGTATCAAGTGTATCAAATGATTATGAATATATAAATGATTTAAATATTCAAAATATAAATTTATTGTATAACTCTATTGATTTTATATCTACTAATTATCAATTAAGTTTACCCAATAATTCATTGAATAAATTATTTTCTAATAATTTTTATAATTTGAAACAAGTAAAAGAAAAATATTTAAAACTTGAAGAAATTTTTATTTATCACCAGAATAGTGATAATATAAATTTAACTGGAGATACATATGATAGTATACAAAATTTTAATAATATAGACCAATTATTAACCGATGCAAGTTTAATAAATATAAATATAGATAATATGCTTAATAATAATTTGTATTATTATTATAATCGTTATATAATAGAAAATATAATAATACCAACTAAATATTCAGTTTTAAGTAATTATAATGATTTTGATTTATTATACAGATTATTGAAAGATTTTAATGAAATTAAAGAAAATTATGATAATATTATATTTGAATTTAAGTTACGTCATTTAAACGATTCATTATTTTCGGGGGTAAATATAATAGATTATAGTTTTATAGATTTATATGATATATCAAATATAAATAATTTTACTTTCGGTTTATTAAATAATTTTGTAAGTTTAGATCTGGTATTAAGAAATCAAATTCAATATTCAAATATTTATATTGATACTGGTGGTGGAACATTTAATACGCCTGATACAAATTTTACATATACGTATAATGAAGAAAATGTTATATTAACAGATTTAAGTAATGCAACAAATTTTATTTTAAATAATTTTAATTATTTTATAAATGGAATAGGAAAAAATTATGATTTTATAAATAAAACAAGAGAATATGATAATATAAATTATTTTATGAGTGGTAGTAAATTATTACTAAATAGTTTTTATTCAAATAATCTAGAAATAAGATTTGAAATAAAATACAATAGTTATTTATTTCCAGATAAATATGTTGATACGGTAGTATTAGACTTAGCAATTCCTGATTATGTTCCGCCTACATTAATATTCGGTAAAACAGATTTATCATTCTCTCAAGCATTATCAACTATTGTAGATGGAAATATAAATGTATTATTAGAACTTTTAATTCAGGATATTTCATTTATTGAAATAAATCAAAACATACAAATGAATAACAAATTTGATTTATGTTATAATTTAACAAATGTTACTTATAATGATACCCAGTATCAAGGATACGTGGAATCAAACGTAATAAATGATGTTTATTCAATTCTTGAAATAGATGTAAGAAATCTTTATAATGAAACTAGTAATTTCTTAGGTGACGATGCTTCAATTAATATTTTTTATACTATAATTGATAATGCAAATAATAGAAATACTATAACTAGATCAGTAAATGTAGAAAGAGCATTTGCATATCCGGAATTTTTTATTAATGGACTAACATTTGAAGAATTTTTACTATCATTAGGTGGAAATAATTGGAGTTTAACGGTTCAAGTAGGTTCAATTATTACAGAAAATATATTGTTAGCTGGTTTAAGTGCAATTGATCCCGCATCAGGTGGAAGAGGCATAACAATAATAGTAGAAAATACATTAACAGATACTAATACAACAGGTGTTTTCGAAGGAGTAATTACATATACAGCAATAAGTAATAAAGGAGTAGGAGTTACTACAATAATAACAAGAGATATAATAATTATTGAAGATGCAATAGATAATGAAGACGGCGATACTACTTCATCTAATATAAACAACTTTAACTTTACTGGACCTTGTCCTTGTCCTATATTTTACAAACCAATTCAGCACAATTATAAATTAGGTTCAAGCGCATCAAATGTTATGAGATTATCAAAAATAATTTTAAGAAAATAAATCACTATATAATTTTTTTATGATAATTTAAAAAAATTATATTAATTTTATTGTAATTGTTTAATTGTTCCATTAAATTGATCAATTACAATATAATTAATATCTTTATTAGATGAAATGTAAAAATTAAATCCAGAGCGATCAGAAATATTTTCACCAAACATACTATTTGCAAGAGGTCCGATATAATTTAAACTTGTATTTGCATAATTAAAACTATTATCAAAAACAACAACAGTATTATTAAAATGCACGAAAGAATTATCAATACTATCTTTTATTTTATTAAAAGTATTCATATGAGGATACAATCCAAAAGTATAAATATTGGGTTCAACATCTCCCGGGTCTCTATTTAGATATTTGATTCCTACCGTTGCATGAATTTCAAATAATTCATCTTGTTCTCTATTTTTTATTTCAATAGTTTGACTGTTATTAGAAATGTCAATTTTATTACCATAACCTACATCATAAGTAATAGGAATATATTTAATATTTGGATAATTAACTTTGTCTAAAATTAAATTATCAGAATTATCTCTGTCAATTTCGTAGTGTAATCTATGAATATCATATGATATGTCATTTCCAGATATATCTTTTCTTAAACTCATAGTAGCATAATTAATATTAAATAAAATATTATTCCATCTACTTTCTGGATTAGTATTATATATTTTTAATATATTAAAAGTATCATCAAAAGTTATAGTTCCTGGTTGAAAAGTTTTAGAATCATATTCTCTTTTATGTACAGGTAATATAAGCATACCATTTGATAAATCGGTAAGTCCATCATTATCTAAATAATTAAATATATGAAGATTATTAATATCTAATCTATCAGCAACTAGATTATTAAAAACTGCATTAGTAGGTGCTAATGCATCCCCAAAAACACCATTATTAATAATAGTTGTTCCATTTGATGTTATAGTATTAGCATTAATAGTATTACCAGATAGTTCATTAAATTTTATTAATTTATTTACGCTAAGGTCATTTAATTCAGCAATTGTATCTACATATAACTTGTTTAAAGATGCATCTCCATCAACAGATATATGATTATAACTAGCTTCGCCAAATGATATAAGTTTATCTTTTACAAATAATCTATTTACTGATATTTCGTAAGCTAACATATAATTACCAAATAAATCTTCATTTAATAAACTAGTAATTGAAGCATTACTAACCGATAAAGAATTTAAATCAGCTAATGGAAAATCAATAATTTCTGCGGTTATTTTTTTAACAATTAATTCGTCGGTAACAGTAATTGTATTTGTGTTAATATTATCAGAAACATTAAAATTATTACTTGATAATTCAGGAACAAACAATTTTGATGTACTAATATCGTGCGCTATTAAAAAACTCATATCAATTGATTTACCAGTAAGCAAATTAAATGATAAAGATGATACGTCCATTTCATTTACAGTAAAAATTTCAGTATCAACTCTATTACAAGAAATTTCATTAATTTTTGCTAAATTATTAATATGTAAATTATGAACTCTAATAGCATTATCACTAGTATCACCAGAAATATCTATAGAATAGAGTGGTGTTTTTCTATTAATTCCAATTCTATTAATCTTAGTATCTATACAAACAACATTTTCACTATTTACAAAACTATGTGAATTAAAATTAGTAGAAGTTTTTTTAATATTTGCAACTATCTGATTGGTAATAGAAGACATTTCTATATTAAATAAACGTATATATTATTTAATATAAAATTTAATATAAAATTTAATATAAAATTTAAGGCAAAATTATAATTTATGATTTATGATTTATGATTTATGATTTATGATTTATGATTTATGATTTATGATTTATGATTTATGATTTATGATTTGGGTATTTCAACTGGTATATATAATTCTTGGGCTATTACTATATTAGAATTACCATGATTATGTCCTAATACTCCTGAACTTACATCAATATTATTATTTGCATCATCCACCATTAAAAATTCTATATTATTTGCACCATCCGCTATTAAATATTCTAAATAATAAGTAACAGGAGCATTATATCCTGAAAAATCAATGTATAATCCATTATATATTCCTTTATTTGTAACGCCCGTTGTCGTACCCAAACTTAAATCTGCATATATAATTTCATTATGATTATTTTTCACCCTAAAAGATATTGTTTGATCAGTTTCATTAGAACAAATGTAATTTACTTTAAAATCTAATTTAATATAACTATTAATTGATACTGGATTAATAGTAACTGTATAACCATCAGCACTTAAGTCATGCCATATTCCATATATTTGTGTTATATTACTTGATAAATCTACTCCTTTTGCTACTGCGAACGTGCTATAAGAAACTGGAACTTTAACGTAAGATGAATTTGTTAATAAGTGGTCAGAAAGTGTTGTAATTCCTGACACATCTAATCTATTATTTAATGATACATCACCATGAACTCTAAGTTGATTGCTAAGATCAACCGATGAATTAAAAGAAACATCACCGTGAACTCTAAATTGCCCAATAAGGTCTAATGATGAATTAAAAGAAACATCTCCGTGTACGATAAGATGGTCTTCTATATCAAAATTACTATTAAAACTAGCATCACCATTGACCTCCAGTTCTTGTAACATAGCATCTTGAAAAATATTGTATGTTGTTTGAAAAACATGTTTTGGATTAGTGTAGTAAATTTTTCCATTGGTGTCTGTAATTAGTAATTTACCCAAGTCTTCTGCCCAACAAATGCTGGTAGATACTCTTGGTAAATCGTTAGATAGATCCCAATTAATTCCGTCTAAACTTGATATCATATGGCCGAATGGACTTTTATCACCAATAGCAACAAATCGTTGCAATTGAGAAATCCATATAACTTTATTGTATTTATCAATACTACTAATATTCCCACTATAGTCCCATATAAGACTATCTTTTTCAGCTTTGGCGGTAGCATAAAACCCGGATTCTCCGACAGCAACTATTCGTGATAGTTCAGGAGACCATATAACAGATTTAAATTGATTATCATTATCCGCAAGAATAATACCACTTATATCCCAATTTTTTCCATCTAGTGTAGACATATAAAACCCATGATAATCAATACCGCCATTAGGTGAATAAGAACCGACGACAATAAATCTTTTTAATTCGGGAACCCAAATAACAGAGGATAATACTTGTATATCATCATATATAATATTATTAGACCAATTAATTGCATCTATACTGGTAGCAGTAAAAGGAAGACTAGAATTACTTTTACCAACAGTTAAATAAATACCCAATTGAGGAGACCAAGCAATAGAGTTTAAAGTATTAACAGAAATAATAGTAGAACTAATATCAATATTATAAGAATCGCTAGAAATAGCAACATATCCATTATCACCAATAATTACAAATTTGCTTTGTTCTTTTACCCAAATAACTTGCTTTAATAGATTGGTAGATGTTGTTCCTGAAATGTCCCAATAAATACCATTGGTGCTACTAGCATAATAACCATTAAATCCTATTACCATAAAACGTCGTAATTCTAGAGAATTAACAATATCTGTAGTATTAGCGGCGGTTAATTCGGTGTATTTACTATTAGTATTTATAATTAAATTTTTATTAGTTTGGTCGGGTTGTTTTGGTAAACAATGTTTAGCAAGTCCAAAACTTCCACTGTAGTATATATAACTTAAATCTGTATCAATTTCTTGATAAGGTGATATTTTAAAACGTGTATTACCAGATACATGTAAATTTTGATTAAATAATACATCACCATATACATTTAAATTTTGATTAAATGATACATCACCAGATAAATTGAGATGATATCCTGTAATTTGATTAGTAAAATGCATATTTCCACTAATATTAAGAATTCCACTTACATCTACTTCTCTCAAATGACCTTTATGGCCAATTTTCCATATTCTATTAGGATTTAAAAATTCTATTGGATTTGAACTAGAAATTGAATAACTCATTATATATTATAAATTATTTTTATAATAAATAATAGACAAAATTAAATAAAATTACTGAATTCAGCAGCGGTAATTAAATTACCGGATAAGGTTTGAATAATTTTAGGTTTAAATATATCATCAAGATCAATATAACTGAAATCATTACCATATAAATCGGTTTGTATTTTACCTTTAAGATAAAAATTGATAGTATCATTAGCGGCATGCGAAATATCTACTAAGATTGTTTTGCTAAATACTCCATTTGTAAAATTTGCATTTTCATCACCAATAACATATTCTCTAATTAAATTTTCGCTAGAATCAATACCTAAATCGGTTATAGTAGTATAATAAAATAAACCAATTTTAAGGAATGTATTATAATAAGTTGATGTTAAATAATTAAAAGTGACAGAAAGTTGATAATATCCATTGGAATTTTTTGCTCTAAATGATAATGATATATCATTTATAATTTCATATGATATATCTGCGATGACTTGATCGCGTCTATTTTGTGCATTAATATCTTTTGTAATAAATTGTAAAACTTGAAAAGTAGAACCAGAAGTATCTCCAATAGATACTTTATTATCAATAGATAAACATTCGGTAGTTAATTTGCCGCCTACTCTTACATTATTAAAAAGAGCATCTCTATTTTGTAATAATATTTCAAAAATTAATTCTGAAAGTGTTAAACTTGCATCTGCTTGTCTAATTACTGTAGCATCTGGTATTGTAGTGTTATCATTAATTAATAAATTGCTTATTTGACTATTAATATTAGATTTAATAGTTCCTCGTGTGGATGAATATGCATTTGAGGGCATAGTTTTATTATAATATAATTTAATAAAAATATTAATTAAATATTAATTAATATGTATTTATAATCTTTCTATGGATGAGAATATAATATTAAAATTAAATAAATTATATGAAACAAAAAATATTCCAAATATAATATTTCACGGTAGTAATTTAACAGGAAAAAAAAGTGTATTAGAATATTTGATAAAAATGGTATATAAAACAAATGAAAACATAAGTAAATATGTATTAATTATAAATTGTGCACATGGAAAAGGAAATATAAAATTTATAAGAGAGAATTTAAAACATTTTGCTAATACTATAATAAATAAAAATGATAATTATTTATTTAAGTCAATAATATTACTTAATGCTGATAAATTAACAATAGACGCACAATCAGCATTAAGAAGATGTATAGAAATATATAATCATAGTACACGATTTTTTATTATAGTTGATGATAAATTTAAAATATTAAAACCAATTCTATCAAGATTTAGTGATATATATTGTAATAAAAAGATAAATATTTGTAGTGAAGAAAAAAAAAATTATGATTTCTTTTCTAAAAAAATTTATTATTTAAATAAATTTTTAGCTTTAGATGATTCAGTAAAAAATTCATGTTATGAAAAAAAAGTAATTTATATATTAGATTTAACAAATAAATTGTATAATAATGGTTTTAGTGGAAATATGATACTTTATTATATAAAAAATAAAATACCAGATTGTAAAGAAAAATATAAATTTTTATTTGTATTAGATATTTTTAAAAAAGAAATAAGAAATGAATTATTAATAATTATGTTTTGCTTGAATTATATATATTTTCGTAATAATATTGATTTAAAAAATATTGGTTTTATTTAAATAATATGGATGATTATAATTTAAATACTATTACTGAATCTAAAAATGAATGGTGTGCTAGATTATTAAATATATTGACTCCGTGTATAATAGAAGGAATTAAATCAGTTTTTGATGAGTCGTATAAAATGTGTATGGATAATGATGAAGAAGAAAAATATTTAATGACATTTCAAAATCTATTAAATAATATTCCAAAATGGAGTTCTGAGATTGTAAATATTGAAAAAGATAGAATTCAAAATGCTTGTTGTTGTAATTATTTAGAAGATTTACTTACGTGTGTTCATATCACACAATTAAAATCTTTAACAGCATCTAGACCTGGATTAAAGCAAAAAAAAGTAGATATTGATATACCCAATTTGAATAGTTTTATTCATAAAACATATATAAATGTAGCAAGAAAAGTTTATATAAATGTTTATTTATTTGAAAAAGATATAATGCCATTACAAATTCAAAAAAATAACAGAGAATTAGAAATAATAGTTAAAGAATGTATTTTAAATACAATTAGGGAAAATATTCCGGTTGAAAATATATTAAGAATTTATTTAGACGAAACATTAGAAACAGATGTTCAAGTAGAAGAAACTAAAGAAATTATTGCAGACGAAGAAGCGATAAAGAAACAACAAAAAGAAGCAAAAGAAAAGGAATTAGAAATAGCAAAAGAAGAAGTTAAAGAAAAAATTGAGAAAGAAAATAAACAAAATTTAACTCAAGCAATTAAAAATGCAAATAAATCATTAAATACTGATAATGATAGTAATAATATAAAATCAAACAAAAAAGAAATTGAATTAGAAGCTAACATTGATATTGAAACAGACGATGAAGAAGAAGCAAATTCAAAATTAAAATTAGATAATAATCTGGAAGAAAAATTAGAATTAGATATAAAAACATTAGATAGTAATGATCCGGATTTATTAGATTTAGAAGTATTAGATATAAAAACCGACGATCAATCTATAGAATTAGATATAATGGAATTAAAATAAATTTTTAATTCGTTAATTTGATACTAATTCATTTATAATAGTAAATTATAAATGAATCAAATATTAACTTCATCAGTTATTAGTGTAATTTATTTTGTGTTAAAATTTATAGAAATGAGATTAATATTAAAAGAAAATAAACCGTTAAAAGATTTATTTAAAGATACTATTTTAGTTTTTATTTCTGCTACATTATGTTTAATAATTTTAGACCAATTTAATTTAAATGAAATAATAGGAAATCTTAAAGCAGTTCCATCTGTATTTGTAAGTAAACCAGATTTTTAAGTTAAAATTGGTAAATTATCTATATTAAAAATTACAGATTGATTATTAATTTTCTTTTTGGGAATTAAATATTTTTCAAAAAGAGGTTTTTTAAGAACATTTTGTGGTTTATGATCATGAACAGTTCTAGCAATCATTTTATATAATTTAAAATCAGGGTATCGTTCAGAACCATTATTTTTATATAATATATTTTTATTTGTGTCATCAAATACCCACGTAATAATAATTTTTTTAATAGGAGATTTTATTTTTTTAATTTCTTCTATGTCTTCAATAAAATAATCAAATAAAGAACATCCTAATCTACATAAATCAAAACTATAATTTGGTTCTAATCTTGGTTTTTCATCATTAAAATAAGGTTCAGTATTATATTGTGTATGTGCATCACCATCGGCAGCATAACTATCACTACAAATTATATTACCTTTAAATTTATATATAGCTCTACCAAAATCTATAATTTTATATATTTTTCCAAATGTAGGAATTTTATAATGTTTGTTATCATATTTATAATATAAAAATTTTTTCTCGGTTGTATTATAAACAATATTATTACTATGTAAATCATTATGTGTAAAATCAAAAACTTTTTGATAAGTAATAAGAGAAAATAAAATTTGTGCAATAATTGATTCCCATTCATTGTCTTTTATTTTATTATTAATAACGTGTGAATCTAATGTATCATCACAGCATTCTAAAGCAATAGTTTGAACTGGAAATTTAAATATATTTGCATATATTTCTTCATTAATGGATGAAGATTCACTTTGGTCTTCGCTAGAATTATCTCCATTTTCTGAATATTCATTTTTACTTGATTCTGTATTTGAATATCTAGAAGAACAAGAAGATTCACTTTGTTTATTTGTTTTTATATTTTTTTTATTAATATTATTTTTATTTAAATCATGCGTATATTCAATTTCTAAATCCTTAGTTATTATTTGGCTTATTTCACTTAAATTGACTTTATTATCAATTAAATTATCTATTTGAAATTCTTCATCTAATATATTATTATTATCAATCACTAATGCTTGTTTATATTTTTTGGTATTACTAAAATAATTTTTAAAATTTTCTGTTTCTTTAATATTAAATAATATATTGTTATTTTTATAAAAAAAATCTGAATCGTCTAAATATTCCAAATCATCTTCTATATCAACTATAAAATTCTTTTTTATACCCAAAAAAGAACCATAATAATCAATTCCATTAATAAAATCGTATTTATTTAATAATAGACTTGATAAAAAAGAGAAAAATCCATCAGTATATGCTGAATTATTAGAATCTAATTTTTTTTTATTTACTTCTTCATTATTATTAAGCCTTGGTAAGTTTAAAATACTATAACTATTATCATATTTACCAATCATATATTTTATTGGATCCACTAATGGACTATATTTAAAAAATATTTTCTTATTAATTATATTATTACTATCATCTATAATTGTACCATTAAATTTTGAATAACCTAATTTTTCAGTTATAGAACAAAGTTTATAATTATTATTTAAGTTAATAGAATTATAATTATTTTCATTTAAATTAAAATAACTACCATAAATAGGTATATAATTTTGTAAATTCTCTATATCAAGTAAATTAGTATCGCACAATTCATTGAAAAGATCCATATTGTTATTTTTTTTGTAAGTTAATTCCATTTATTTAAATAATAATAAATATATTTCTAAATTCTAACGATTTTGTTTATTAATTTTTGCGTAAATAAAATTAAATATATATTTAGTAATATTTATTAACATATGACTTTTAAATTTAAATAATAAGAAATATATTTCTAAATTCTAATTATTTTATGATATATATTTATGCGTATTCAATGTAAATATATATTTAGTTATATTTATTAAGTATGACTTTGGAATTAAAAAAATTTGAAATGAAATCTATTAGTTTTAGACCAGACGAAAATAAAGGACCAGTTATTGTTTTAATAGGTCGTCGTGATACTGGAAAATCATTTTTAGTAAGAGATTTATTATATTATCATCAAGATATTCCTATTGGAACAGTTATTAGTGGAACAGAAGCAGGTAATGGATTTTATGCTGAACATGTTCCTAAATTATTTATTCATGAAGAATATAATTCAGTTATTATAGAAAATATATTGAAAAGACAAAGAACTGTACTGAAAGAAATCAAAAAGCAAGTAGAAGTTTATAAAAAATCTACTATTGATCCACGCGCATTTGTTATATTAGATGATTGTTTATATGATGCTGGATGGACACGTGATAAAATGATGAGATTATTATTTATGAATGGACGACATTGGAAAATGATGTTAATAATTACTATGCAATATCCTTTAGGTATTCCTCCTAATTTAAGAACTAATATTGATTATGTATTTATTTTAAGAGAACCATATATTTCGAACAGAAAAAAAATATATGAAAATTATGCCGGTATGTTTCCTACATTTGAATCATTTTGTGAAGTTATGGATCAATGTACCGAAAATTATGAATGCTTAGTAATAAATAATAATTCTAAATCAAATAAATTGACTGATCAAATATTTTGGTATCGCGCAGATTCACATAAAAATTTCAAATTAGGGTCTAAAGAATTTTGGGAAATATCTAAATCTATGGATTCAGACGACGATGAAGAAATATATAACCCCAATAATCATAAAAAGAAAGGTCCTAAAATTAATGTTCGCAAAAGTAAATGGTAAATGGTAAATGGTAAATATTATATTGTCTTATTTATATTATGAATAGACCGAGAGAATATATGAGTATAGATTTTAGAAAAACTAAAGACCCCAATCATTTATTAACTTATTATGAAATTAATCCACCTCCTAATTTTATAAATAATCAAAAGGGTAAATCATATAATCATTTAGTTCGGGAAAATTTATTTACATTCATGAAAAAAAGTGATATTATTATATATTTAAATGAAAAGTATTTGGAATTAAAAAAAATAATAAAACAAAATTTTAATCGTCTATCAGTAGAAGAAAAAATATATACTATAAAAAATTTGGAATTATATAAACAAATATATGAGACATATAAAAATAAGCATATATCACAAACCATTAATAAGCATATATCACAAACCATTAATAATCAAATAAGTTTTCCAAGTAGAATAACTTCTTATGAAAGTGCTGCTTCACCAAAATATAAAAGAAAGAGAAAAACAAAAAAAACAAAAAAAACAAAAAAAAAATAATATAACGAAAAGTAAGTAAAAAAATTTGATTAATTATTAATATGTGCAAAAGCGAATATTATAATATATTATTTTGTAAATATAATAATAAATTTTTAGAAACATATAATAAACAAGCTTTTAAATATAATTTAAGAACAAAATTATCTCAAATTAATTCTATAGAAGACTGTATACATATATTACAATTATTTGAAACTATAGATGAAATGTGTGATAATATAATTAATATATTTCATAAATTTCATCCAAATGATAATGAATTGCAAAATATATCTTTATTATTTCAAAAATATCAACATTTTATTGATAATAAAGGTTATGCAGCAAACACATTATGGTTTTGTGTAATAATGTGGATAGATGAATTTGAAAACATAAGAAAAATAAATAATATAAATTCTGTCGTAATTGAAGACGATAATACAATTTAAATTTTACTTATTTTTTTTGAAATACATTTCATTTCTTCAATTTTATTATTTTTTTTATCATTTTCTTTATAATCATATTCACAATTATGTTGTTCGGGTAATTTATGTAATTTACAAAATTTTTTATTACATTTACAAGGATAATTTATTAATTTTAATTTATGATTGCAATCATTATAATCACAACAATTAATGTTATTATTTTTCATTATATAAATAATTATTATATTTTTATAATAATTATTCAATTTTTTTAATTACTTCTACTTCTATGAAATATACTTTTACTATTTCTTTGCGTTCTTCTATATATTTTATTTCGGCACCAAGAATTGATATATATATATATATATTCATTTAGATAATTATAATAATTAATATTTTAATCAATATTAGTAGATTCATTATTGGTTGTAACTGGTTCAGATACAGACTCAATGCCATCTGCGGGGGCAGTTAATTTTTCATTATTTTCTTTTTCATTATTTTCTTTTTCTTTTTCTTTTTCTTTTTCTTTTTCTTTTTCTTTTTCTTTTTCTTTTTGTCTCTCTAAAATTTCACTAATTCCATGGTCATTATTTTTATCTAAAACTACATTTTCACCATTGAATAATTCACTTCTTAAATCCGCAGTAGAAACATCATCATTTTCTCCATCGCCAAATAATAAATTTTTACCAGGAACATCCATTCTATCGGCATTTATGAGATTACCATCGTCATCAATTGTTTGCATTAATTTATTTCCTTCTTTTTCTGCTTTAGCAATATTTTCTTCAATAGCTTTTCTTTTAGCATCTTTAACTCTTTTATGAAATTCTTCTTTACCTACTTCATCATTCTCTTTCTTTTTAGACATTAATTCATTAAGTTCTTTTTCTAGATATTCAACTTTACCTGTTTTATAAGCTTCAGGATGAAACGGCATCCATAAACCTACTTGTCCTACATAAACATCATGATTAGAGTCCTGTTCTCTTAACATTTTACATCTCATTTCTGCTTCTTCTTGAGAAGCAAATGTTCCTCTTACTTTAATTCCACGAGTATTTGTTTGATAATTATGTGATTTACTAAATTCTTCTTGTAATTTTTTCTCTGAATTATCAACAAAACTTTTGTAATCATCTTCAATAGTAGTTTCAACTAATTTTTCTTTTTCTTCTATAACAAATTCTTCCAGGTCAGTTGAAAGTTTTTGAAAATCTAAATTATATTTGAAACTTAAAAAATTTAGAAATTGTGTATATTTGTCGATAGATTTTTTAAAATCAAAGTGTTTTAGAAACTTTTCAAAATAAAATAGATTTTTATTTTTTAAAATATCTTCAGGGGAAACAAAACTTAAACAAACATATTTTTGTCCAGCAATAGGCTTATCTTCATCTAATAAATCTACATATTTATACTCTTCCCCCGTTTTGACTTCTTGCTCTTTTACTTTAGCACTTTTTTTCGTAGACATTATTATATAAATTACTTAATTATAATTTTAAGTTATTTTTTTATTAATAACAAATAATATATTTATTTTATTTAATTATTAATAACAAATAATATATTTATTTTATTTAATTATTTTTTTCTTGGTTATTATTATAAACAAATATGAATCCAGGCATGGGAGAATTAGTTAAAAGAGCTATCAAATATTTAGTCGAAGGTTTAATGGTTGCTATTGTTGCATTCGTTATTCCTCCCGAAAAACGCGCCTTAAAATTTGAGGAAATCGCTATCATTGCTTTAATGGCGGCTGCTACATTTAGTATCCTTGATACATTTGTTCCGTCGATGGGAGCAAGTGCACGCTCGGGCGCTGGTTTCGGTATTGGCGCTAATCTTGTTGGCTTTCCCAAATTCGGTTAAGTTAAAATATGATTGGATTTATGTAAATAATAATTTTAATAATATATTTTTTATAAATATATTATTTTTTTAATTAAACTTCTACTTCTACTTCTACTTCTACTTCTACTTCTACTTCTAGAATTACTTACATTATCTTCACTACTACTACCATAATTATCTAATATAACACTCTCAGCATCGTCATGAGTATAATCAATATTATATTTGGTTATTTTTTTTCCAGTCACTCTTCTCATTATTGCTCTATATCTTGGGAGTTGCTTTATAAAGAAGTGTCATATCAGAGTTACCAATAAATACACACAATTTTTTTATTTTACATAAGACTGTTTTTTATTTTACAATCACATATTTTTTTTGGTTTTCATTTATATATATAGTATATAAATTCTTAGTTTATTTAGGAATATGCAATAATATTTTATAATATATAATGTCTATCATTATAGGCAATCCATATATAGATAAAAATTGTAGTAAAAAAACTATCACATCTACGTTTGTTAAAAAAAGAATATTAAATGACTTAAAAAATATATTAATACATTTAGGTATTAAAGTAATTCAAATTGATAATAATAAATTATGTAATGTTTTGTGGACGAGAGATATATTTTTTTAAATAGATAATAAAACTTTTTTATGTAATGAAATTAATTCTGATACACTTAAAATAAACAGACAAAATGGAAAAAAAATGGTTATTAAATATCTTAAAAATTATATTGAATTACCTAAAAATATTAAAATTGAAGGAGGTGATATAATACAAGATAAAAATAATATTTTTATTGGTATTAATGAGAGAACTAATATTGCTGCCTATAATTATTTAAAAAAAACTTTTCCTCATAAAAATATCATAAAAATAAATCATAATACTTTACACCTAGATTGTTGCTTAACCATAATAGATAATATAATATTTTATTCAAAAACTTACATAAAATCTTTACCTAATTATTTAAAAAAGAATTATACTATAGTAGTTATTGAAAATATTTTATGTAATTGTGAACCAAATCTAGCTACTAATATATTAATTATTAATAAAAATATTATTACTACTGATACACTTGAATTTAAACCTTTTAGAATTTTACTTACATTATTAGGTTATAAAGTATACACTATTAAATATAATAATTTGTTAGATGAAAGCGGAGGAATAAGATGTTTAACGCAATGGTTATAATTTTAATATTTATAAAAAAATAAATATTAAATTTTTTGTTTATCTACGACCGCGTCTGCAAAAAGAACGTACAAAAATTGGTTTTCTTTTTTTTAATGTTTTTCTTTTTTTTGGTTTTTTTTCTTTAATGTTTTTCTTTTTTTTGGTTTTTTTTCTTTACGAGATTTTCTTACTTTACGAGATTTTCTTCTTTTTTTTCCTCCTGATCCTCCTACTCCTGCTCCTGCAACTACTGTGTCTGTCTCCGGTGCCAGGATCTCCCGCGCGGTATCATCTACCTCTCTATGATTAATCATTCTTTTATATATTATATAAATATATAAAATATCACTAAATATTTTATTCTTTCTTTATTTATCATGACGTATTGTTTTTACAATTCATTATTCACATAAGGCGAACTCAAGACAATGTGGTAGCGATAGTGCCTTGCACGCACATTACACAATAGGCATTACCACCTCTTTGATGCTTCGCCATTCATGTTTCGGTAATCCTATAAGTTTATTGGTTTCTGTCTCTACTGCCGAAAGTATTGGCACAACTAGCAAATTTGATTTCGATACTTCCATAATTAATATATAATAAAAATATGTAAAATATTTTTCATAATATTAAATATTTTGTTATATTAGTATGAAAAAACCAATTGTAGGAATTGTAGCAACACCATATATAAATAAAAAAGAAGAGAGAGAACAAGTATTTTTAACAAAATTTTTCATAAGGTTTTTAAAGCGCAATAATCTTAATTTCATAATAATTCCTTATAATCTCTCTAAATTGAAATTAAAATCTGTATTAAAGAATTTAGATGGGTTGTTATTCCCCGGTAGTCAAATAGGTAATTATTATTATAGTAAAGAATTTATTGAACATTTAAAAAAACAAAAATTATTATTTAAATTAGCAAAGTCAATAAATAAGACAGAGAGATTACTACCGATTCTATCAATATGTCACGGATTTCATAATTCTATGTTAATAGAAACAAATGAAATTAAAAACACCATATTTAATCGTGTAAATGCATATTATAATTATAATCAAAACCCAAAATTTTCAAAAAACGGAGAGAAATTAAAGAAATTGTATAATAAATCAAAAAAGATAGTTCATAATAACAAATTAGGTATCTCTCCAAATATGATAAATAAAACAAAAAAAATATATTTATTTGCAAAAACAAAAGATAAAAACAATAAAGAGTTTATAGAAATAATAAAACATAAAAATTTTCCATTTTATGGTTTTCAAGGACACGTAGAGAGAAGTAATCCAGAATTATTAATACCTTATATAATAGATATAAAAAGATCATTCTATAAAAGATGTATTCTTTCAAATAAAAGTTGCAAAATAAAAAAAATAGTTAATGGAAAAACAAAAAAATGTTATGGTTTATCAAAAAGATCCACTAGCTGTTGTATTTATAATATTACCAATAAATAATAGATGTTATAATTGATATTATTAGAAATAATTTAATAAATAATATCAATTTTTTTTACCTTTTTTAGTTTTTTTAGTTTTTTTATTGCGTTTTTTTTTAAATTCTTTTGTTTTAACTTGTTTATTTTCAGAAGGAACATATCTTAAAAAATATGTATCATATTCTTTGTCGCCGGGTTTTAATTTTTTAAGACGAAGTTCTTTATATTTTATGGATTTATATGATCTAACATCTTCTAATGTACTATGTTTACCATAACAATTAATAGTAAATCTTTTTAATAATCCTTTTTGTTCTAATCTATTTCTAAGTTGGACTTTAAATAAATATTCAGACATACATAATAATCTATTAATATCATAATAAGGTCTATCAATAAAAATATAAACTAAATAAAAACTTAACATTGTGTCAATAGTAGCAACTTTAAGTTTATCTCCATTAATATAAATAATATTATAACTATGACACGAATTAGTATTATAAATATAACATAAAACATCAATATTATTATTATTATGTTTTATCATTATTTCATAATGTTCAGTAATTAAGTCTCCAGTTCCAGATTTTTTATTAATTACAATATTTTTAAAACCTTCATATTCAAGTTGTTCTTTTATTATATTAGCACTAGTTTTAGCATCCATAGATAGTATATCAAAATCAGGATTTTTAGAAAGTTGTTTTCTCTCTCTATTGGGCATATATTTTCCATATAAACTAGCAGCATACCCCCCAAAAAAGACTAAACCTTGATTTATAATAGATTTTCTAACAATATTATAAATATTATTACTACTAGATATAGGCCCTTCATAATCTCTAATAAAAGTTGTTTTATTACAACTAATACCTTTTAATGGATAATTTTTATTTAATAATATAAGTCTTTTTAAAACTTTTTCCCATCTACCTACATCTCCCATCGGTCTTGATAATTCAAGATACATAGACATTCTCAAATAATCAGGAGGACAATAATTAATACCATTAATTTTAATAGACTTTTTCATTAAATTATTAAATAAATCTTTCTCTAAATATGTAATATCAGCAAGTGGAATATAATTAACAAAAACTTTATATGTACCAGTATGAATCCCGGATTTAGCTTCTATTTCAGTATAGCCTTCTTTTAAAAATAGATCGGCTAATTTTTTAGCACATTCAATGGGATTTGGAGAGAAAAAATCATAATCTGGAATTTCAACATTTTTATTATAAAATTTATCTTGTTCAGGTAAAATATTATTAATAGCAGTTCCGCCGTAACAAAGACAATTATTGCTTCTTATAAAATTTTCTAAAATATTAATTAATGATTTAATATTATCTGATTTTACCATTTTTTCACCTAATATACTAGTGGCAGAATCAACTGCCTCACGCAAAATTTTTAATTCTTTTTCTTGAAAAGATATATCTTTCATATATATATATAAATAGTTTATAAGAAAATAATTATTAATATTAATAATAATTATTATTTTATATTATATTATAAGTTTTTATCAATTTTATTTATTAAATTTAAACGACATTACGTCATCGTCGGGGTCGCCGTCCCCCTCCACCGGCGTATTCTGCTGCGATGATTGTACGAGATCGCTGTCTTTTACTAAATTTGTTTGTAAACTATATAATCTTTGGTCATTTAAAGGAACATCTTCGGGTATAGGTTCAGCTGGTATAATATCTTTACGTAAATTATTTGGTTTTAAAACAAAAGAAAAGCCACCCTTTTCTTTAAACATTTTATAATATCCTAGTAAATTATTATCAATATTTTGAAATTTCATACCAACAAACTGACACCCATTATTTAGAGGTAATAATGGGTCGTGGTTTTCTAAAGTATTATCAATATTAGGTAAAACAATCGTTAAATTTCTGTGTGAATCATCAATCATCAATGGATTATTTATACCAGCAGCAACAACTTGTTCATATCTTATACATTTTAATGCATTAGAACCAGAACGAACGTGGACGTATTTTGCAAGTTTACTATTGTCTAAAATAGGAACATGAATGGTATGGACCATAATAATAAACTTTTTATGAAACTTCTTATCGGCTATATGTGATAATAAAAATGAATCTTGGTCGGTATTTTTATAATTATAATTTTTTATATCAACTAAATTGTTTTTTAAATATTTTTCAATATACTCCCCCATTTTATCATATATTACTTTATTTTCACTCATTATTCTAAAATGTAAAAACATCGGATCATTACCACATGATGTATTTGAATCAAAACTTCTATTATTTAATACTGTTAATAATTCAGAAAAGGGTATATAATTATATGTTTCTTTTATAGAATTATTATTTGCCGTAGATGCCGCGACTATAGGTTCTCCATTATATGAATAAATTTCAAAATCTAAACATCTAGCGCCGACGTCAATACATTTTTCTAAAGCACAGATATTAACAAAATTATTTTTATATCCATCACCACAACAAGCATTATATGCCGTTTTAATGTAATAATTTTTAATTAAATTTTTGTATTCATTATCAAAATAATTTCCTGGACTAGTAGATTGTTTTGCATGTGTATTACCTTCTCTTGTGAAAAAAGAAGTAGTTTTATGTTTACTATCAGCTAAATATATAATATTTAATTTTTTGCATGCAGCATCTTTTTTATTTAAAGTATGAATTAACCAAGATATTACTATAAAAATAATAAATACAACGATAACTAGTGCTAATACAAAATATATATATGTATTATCATTACTTATTCCTAATATTTTTTTTCCCTGATTAACAATATCCCCACTTACCTGTTTAATCTGCGTTCCAATATCTTCAGAAGCCATTTTAATTATATTATTATAATATAAAAAACACTTAATAAATTTTATAATAAATATAATTAATATAATAATTAATAATATATAATGGCGGGTGGACTATTAAATTTAATAGCAGTAGGGAATCAAAATATAATTTTAAATGGAAATCCAACTAAAAGTTTTTTTAAGAGTAAATATTCAAAATATACAAATTTTGGTTTACAAAAATATAGAGTAGATCAACAGGGACAAACTAATATACATCTTACTCAAAAAAGTAATATTAGTTTTAAAATACCAAGATATGGAGATTTATTAATGGATACTTATTTAGTGATTACATTACCAAATATTTGGAGTCCTATTTATAAAAAATCTGATACGGAATATAGACCCTATGAATTTCAATGGATAAAAAATATAGGTAGTCAAATAATAGATGAAGTAACATTTACAATTGGAGGGCGTATAGTGCAAAAATTTTCAGGTGTATATTTACAAAATATGGTTGAACGTGATTTTGATAATAATAAAAAAGAGTTATTCAATATTATGACCGGAAATATATCTGAACTAAATGATCCAGCAAATTATTCAAATAGATCCAATAATTATCCAAATGCATTTAAAATACATGATACTAGTTTAAATGGGGTAGAACCATCTATTAATAGTCATAAATTATATATACCATTAAATACTTGGTTTACTTTATTATCTAATATGGCATTACCATTAATTTGTTTGCAATATGCAGAATTAGAAATTAATTTTATATTAAGACCTATACAAAATTTATTTACAATAAAAGATATATTAGACGATACATCATATAATAGCTATGACGAAATACCCAGAATACAAGCAGAACAAAATAAAGATTTACGTTATGGATTTCATAGATTTATTCAAGAACCACCATACAGAGATATATCATCTGATACAATTTATTCCGATCAAAGAACAAATATTAATACTGATATTCATCTAATGAATACTCAATGTTTTTTAGATAAGCAAGAAAGAACTTTATTTGCAAATAATACACAAGATTATTTAATTAAAGAAGTCTATGAATACAAATTTGAGAAAGTTAATAAATCAAATAAAGTAAATTTAGAATCTAATGGTTTAGTATCTAATTGGATGTGGTTTAGTCAGAGAGATGACGTAATTAAACGCAATGAATGGTCTAATTATACAAATTGGCCCTATGAAAATATTATTCCTAATAATCTTGAAAAATTAACCATGGAAAAAGATGCAGATGATTTAATTTTTTATAAAACAAATAACATTTATCAGATAAATGATACATCTAAAAATATTTTTATTACTGGATATGAAGCTACTGTATACAAACAAACCAATCAAAAAGAAATAATAAAAGAATTTGGAATTATAGTTGATGGAAAATATAGAGAGAATTCGTTTCCTTCTGGGATTTATGATAAATTAGAAAAATATACTAAATCTAACGGTAATTCTAAAGAAGGATTATATTATTATAATTTTTCTTTAACTACTGATCCATGTAAATATCAACCTACTGGCGCATTTAATACCAATAAATTTAAAAACATTGAATTTGAATTTAATAATCATCAAAATCCACCAATTGACCTATCTAATGTTAATTTCACTACTATATGCGACCCTTTAACCGGTGAAGTTATTGCGACATCAAAAGAACCAACCAGTATTTATATATATAATTATAATTTAACTGTTATGGAAGAGAGATTTAATATTTTGCGATTTCAATCTGGAACGGCAGATTTAATGTATAGTCGCTAATTAATAAATAAAAAATATTAATTATTTGCATTTGATAATAAATGTAAATAATTAAGAGAAATAAAAAAATTGAATTATGAATACAAAGATGAATTAGATAAAATTAGAAAAAATTATGAAATTTTAGAAAAATTAAATATAGAATTACAAAATAAGATAATGAAACAATCACCTAATGTAATTTGTAATGATTTAATAAATTTTTTAAAAATGTAATAAATGTTGATGAATTTAAAAATAATTCATAACTTAAGAAAGTTTTATTTTTGGAACCTTTCTTGTACCATAACCAAATTTCTTTCTAGCATTTTTTGCTAATCTTAATGCTTTTGAATTTTCTGAACATCCTTCATTTAATATATTAAAATCAACCGCCGATGCCTTACCTCCCGTAATAGAACTACCTAATCTAGCATACCCCCATGAATGAGCAGTTTGATTTGGTCTTGAACCAGATGAATAATAAGCACCTTGTCCTTTTTTAATTATAGCGTTGAGAGATTTTGAAGAACATCCAGTTTTTTTAACTAATTCTTTATTTACTGCTAAATTATTTAATTTGTATATTCTCTCTGCATTTAAAATATGTTGTGATTTTTTAGATTTAAATGATTTAACTTTCTTTCGTGTTATATATTTTCCTTTTTTATAACCTTTTCTTGATTCTTTTAGTTCTTTTTTAAGTATTTTTCTATCTTTTTTAGTTAATCTTTTGGGTAAATATTTAATTGGAACATTCATTGTTTATATTATATCATATTAATATTATATAATATAATATTTTATTATAGTAATGAAAGAAACTATAATCAAGTTTGAAAAAGGTCCGCACAAAAAAAAATATACTGCTTATGTGAAAGATAAGAAAACTCGCAAAGTAAGAAAAATACATTTTGGCGCATCAGATTATCCTCAATATAAAGATAGAACTCCCTTAAAATTGTATGCATATAAAAATCATAATACCAGAAAAAGAATGCAAAATTATTTTTCTAGACACTCGGGAACAAAAAAAAGAGGTGAAGCAATCAAGTTAGAGAAAAAGAAATCTAACAGTTATTATAACGCAAAAATTTTAAGTCATATTTATTTATGGTAAAGACGATGAGAAAATATCATACATAATAAATTTACTTAGTTATCTAAATATTAATATTTATAAATGTCCTTGCGCAGCCGCTCGCCTGGTTAGGGCTAGGGCTGGGGGTACGGCTACGACTGAGGCTAGGTATAGGGTTAATGTCGTGGTAAGTAGTAAGTAATAAGTAGTAAGTAGCACTCTACGCAGGCAGTAAGTAGTCTCGGCGAGTTGAGACGATAAAGGGAATCTATTCTTGGTCACAAGAAGAGGAGTCATCGGGTGAGAAGGTGGCGGAGGTGGCGGCCGAACAAAAAGAGAGATAACAAGACATCCCCGCGTCACGTAATCAAATGCATTTCTAAACGCAATGTAATCACTCGCTTTATCAATTATCATAGTCGGGAATCTAACCCTCTTAACAACCGATTTTACACGTTTGCTAATAGATCTGGAGCAGATAGTGGATTTGGTGATGTCAGAGGGGGCGAAAGCGACTAAATTACCGTATTCCTTAGGATTGTTTTTTCGCGTATATGTGTTATTACGCATAGATATATAATCATTACGAGAGTTATTTTGAATAATTAATTTTATATTGTTATTATTCATGCCGGTAATAAAATTTAAAGGTGCATAAAATATACAGAAAATCATTATGATTATATATAAATATAATTTATTTTTTTATATCAATTTTAAAATAATTAATGTATTTAATTTATGCGAGAACGTAAATTTAATATTACAATATTCATAATTTTCTGCATTAATCACGATATAGTCGCCCGTATAAATATTTCGTAAAATATAGTAGTAAAATTTGTTTTTGTTTTAGATAAAACTTTTTTGGTATTATTAGAAAAAATTACTTCTCAGTCGTGTCATATATATTTGCGTCTAAAAAGGAAATGGAAACTATTTCATATACGGCCTCTCCCTTTTTTATTATTTTAGAAGTTATATATATAATATTTATTTAATTTATTTAATTTATATATATATATATAATGTCACCAGGTCTGAATATTGAAATAGACGATAAATACTATACCCTAGATACGGGAAGGGATCAACTGTACGAAGGACAACTGCTGGGCTCGCACGGGAAGTTTTCTCAACCGGTGGTCCCCAGGAATACAACCTGTCGGCCATCACCTGCTCTTGTAAAACGAGCATCTCGGCTCTTGAGGGATATAACCCGCACAGTAAAGCGTTCGCCGCGGCCGAGGGCCAGTCAGCGCCGAACAGCACGTGAGGCAGAGGAGGAAGTGAGAGCGGCGGCGGCGCTGCGGATCCAGAAGTCCGCGCTCGAGAACTGGTTGCCGAGGTTGCAGCGGGATGCGGACAACAACACGCTGAAGACGCGATTGGGCGAGCGCTTTACGGCCGAGCAAGCGAAGCCACACTTGACGGCGCTCCGGAAGATGAAGAGGTATGATAATAGCTCCGCCCGCATACATGAGCAACGAGAGCGCGAGAAAGAGGAACAAGATCGGTGGTGGAACT
>Ga0209091_10000212_pt1 | contig 57037 bp, 41 predicted proteins | sample ArcticOcean_MG_C_6_FD_187438 | JGI IMG/M metagenome (GOLD analysis project Ga0209091, IMG submission 187438) | Marine microbial communities from western Arctic Ocean - ArcticOcean_MG_CB8_128 (SPAdes) (version 2) | ecosystem: Environmental > Aquatic > Marine > Oceanic | place: Arctic Ocean...
ATATGGATTACCTACAAATTTATTTGAGCTCCATGATGGAGTAGATGTTTCTGTTAATCCACTAATGATTGCTCTAAATACAAGTGGTTTTGCAGCTCCAATTTTTTTAAACCACAATGGAATAAAATCTTTATATGTTTCTCCTTCAAATTTCATGAAAGCATTATCTTCCATTGTAAAATCATCTACTGGTGATACTATATTTAATCCATCACCTGTTCCCAAATGATATTCTGTCTTCATTGGGATATCTTTCTTTTTTGTAAATCTGGTATCATCTGTTTCAGGAGAATATCTACTATTCCCAAGTGAGTTCATTCCGTATTCACGACCGGCTCTATCTCCTTCTTTTCGATTTATACCATATATAGGTGATACTGTTTTTAGTTTTATTCCCGCATTTTTTATTGTCCCATCTTTCTTTTTCTGTATGCCTCCTAGTTTCGAATTTTTTTCTAATTCCTCTAATGTGGTGGCTATTCTATCAGATTCCTTTGATTTAGAATATGTATTTTCGTTAGAAGTAGATTCTACTGCATAACTTAAATTAGCTTGATTACTTCTCTCCTGTGCACCTTCACCAAATAAAGCACCTCTTATAATATCCTTAGCTACACCCAATCCTTTTCCAAGAGCTTGTTTACCAATTGTTTTTGGGTTTCCACCACCAGTTTGTTTTAAAAATTTACCAAATTCAGTTCCAGAACCACCATATGCATCTAATGTAACAGGATCAGTAGATTTTAAATCTGTAAATCCCTTATCACCTATTAGTCGAGTCGGTATTGCGTTTGTAGGAATTCCTAATTTAGAATTTACCTTATCTCTTACATCTTTTATTGATTTTACCTTACCACCAGTTAATTTATCTAATCCTTTTCCTATTAAACCACCATCAGTACCACTACCCCCAATAGAAGTTGTCATTTCCTCAACATCTGATGTTGAACGATTTGCAATACGTGTGGCTTCGTTACCATAGATAAGTGGGTTGTTTAACTCAACAAGTGATTTAATACGAATTCCACTTGTTTCTTGTTCTATTAAAGTTTCAGATTCTTTTTTTACTGCACCTTCTGCTGAACTTCCACCTGGAAATAACAATTCTTTATTTTTAAATAATTCTATTATACTTGGCATAATGATTAGGCTCTATTTAATTTAAACTTGTTTACAGCACTTCGTTCTCCTCTATCCATAACTATATTGGTAACCTTATCTTTATCTAAGTAAATATCTCGTTGTGATGTTGTTGCTTGTATTAATTGGTCCAATTTGTCCAACATATTGGTTTCGTATTCACTCACCGAACCTTCTTCTAATGATGATGTTTCAGAATCTCCAACACTTCCAATTACTCCTAATTCTGCTAATTTTATTAAAGGTGCTGATATTGCTGCAATTGCGGTCAACATTAATAATCCAGGCAAACCTGCAATTCCCATAAAGGCCATTGATAATCCTAATCCCATTAGTGCACCTGATAATCCTAATAGTGCAAGTGATAACATAGTTACTGGTCCAATAATTCCAATTAAACCACCCAATGATGTCATTATACTAGATAATCCCAAACCTACTGATTGCATACCCGTTCCTAATACATTAAATGCAACACCTAACAACATAGTCGCGAATCCAATACCCATCATAACAGGTACTGCAACTAAACCACTTATTCCTAACATTACCAAACTACCAGATAATCCAATAAATGCCAATGCCAATGAAGCAATTGCTGCTACTTTTTCTAAAGTTATAACTTCTAAAACAGAAGATAATCCAGATGCAAATGTACCCATACTTTCACTCATTGTTGAAACTGCGGATCCAATTGTTCCAAGTGCAGTTCCTGCTAAACTCATTCCTGTTCCCAACAACATCATTGCAAATCCTAATCCCATTAACGAAGGTAATGCAAATAAACTTGCAATTCCTAATGAGAACAACGATGTGGCTAAACCTAAGAATGAGTAAGCCAATACTCCCATCGCAATTGCCTTTTCTAAAGTTACAACTCCCAACATTCCTATTAATCCACCAGCCACTGCCGTAACGATGGATGCGATACCTTCAAATGCTCCTTTTATTATATCACCAAATGCAGATATTGCTGGTGCGGCTAACCCAAGAGCATATGCTAATGGAATCATTGCTGCACCAAATCCTGCTAGTACTAATAAACCTATTCCAATTTGTGGTAATGCTTTTGTAACTGTTTTTCCAAATGCAGCTAATCCCTTTCCTAATCCTCTTAAACCAACACCGGTTGCAACTCCCATTAGAGATAATGCTAACATACCTGGTATTGCTGCTATCATTGCAACCATACCCAATGCGGTTGGTATTAAATTAAGTGCACCGAAAAGAACTTTTGCATTACCCATTGCTTTTAATCCACTAGCAAGACTCTTTAATGATTTACCAGCTCCTCCACCTTTTGTTGCTGCCTTTGTATCTGGAACTTTTACTTTATCAGCTATACTAGATGTTGCTTTAGATGTTACCGCAGATGCAGCTTTTCCTCCGAAGAATCCTGCTACTTTCTGAGCTCCTGCTTTAACTATATTTTTCAACCATGCTGCAGATGATTTTACCATACCACCCATATCAAGTCCAAGTGATTTGAATCCCATTCCTAATTGACCTGAAGCAGTAACCATACCACCCAATCCTTTAAGTCCAGTACCAAGGTATTTGTTTAATCCCATGTTTATGGCCTCACCTGCAGCTGAAAACTTTTCATTGATTACACTACCCAATTGACCAGCATTTTCCATTTTGGTGTTCATCTTCTGTAGTTCTGCAACAGATATACCTAATAAATCAGCAGTTTGTTTCTTTTGGTAGTAATCCATTTTATTGAATGCATCAATACCACCTAATTGTTTAAGTGTTTCTTTTACTGCTCCTTCTATATCATCACTATATGCAAGTTCTCTTGCTTTGTTAAGATTAATGTTTTTACCTAACATTGCACCTAATTCTAATTCTTTAGTAATAGATGATTCGAAATCAAGTAATCCATCTGCAATTCCACTAAGTGTACTCATATTAACACCAAGTTTAGCAGCATATCCTGCAGCTCTTAGAATATTTTCACCGCCATCTTTACCGAATAATGCAAATTCTTCAGTTGAATTTGCCAAATCTCCCATCAATTGAGCTGGGATTATTCCATTTTGTTTTGCAAACTCTTGTGTGGTTTTTGACATATCCAATGACATATCAGTTGAATTTCCATTCAACATTGAGAAGGAATTTATTAATTTAACTGCCTCACCACCACTAATACCCATATTGGCAGACATTAAACCTACATTTGCTTGTAATGCAAATGTTGCTTTGTTTGTATCACCAAGTGCTGCACTTAAATCTTTTGCATTAGATACTGCATCACCAAATACTAATGATAATACACCAGCCTTTCTTGCAACACCATCTGTTTGGAACATTGAAGTTCCTAATTCAGTATTTGCTTCTCCTATCTTACCAACAACTACACCAAGACCTGATATTAAACCACCTACAGCTCCTGTTATGTTACCATATAGAGTTTTAACGGTCATTAATGTACCTTGAATAGTTTTCTTTACACCTTCAAGTACATCATGTTGGGATTGTATTAAATCTTTTTGTTCAGAACTCATGTTAGCATAATTCTGTGCTAAACTATTCTGTTCTTTTAGGTTTGTTTTTATATCCTTCTGTGCTTTAAACCGACCATCTAGTGATTTCATCTGAGTATTGTACTCGTTTGTAAGAGCCTTTCTACCTTCAATATCATCTGCTCCCAATTGTGAAATACTTCTGTTGATTTCTTGTATCTTAGTTATAGTTCCAAGTTGTTCTTTACTTAGTTTAGTTGCATCACCAAAAGATCCAGTATTTTTTGCAGCTATTGATAAACCCTCCTTTTGTAGGTCGTTTAAATTACCATACATAGAACCCATTGACTTGATAGAGCTTTCTTCACCTTTCAATGCATCTAACTTTTCTTGTCTAAGTTCTGATATTTCTTTTCTAAGTTCTTTTTGTTTTGAAATGAGAGATTCTAACTGCTTTTGCTCTTCTTTAGTTAGCGCAATAGATTTCTTCTGAAGTTCAATCTTTTCAGCTTGTACCTTCTTAGCTTCTTTTAATATCTCAGCATCATTTCTTGCCATTATAGTCTATTCCTAAGTTATATTATTTACTATAATCTGCGAAAAGCTTATCCAACTCACGCTTTTCTTTTTCGATTTGTTTCATCTTATCGATTACTACTTTAGGCATACCAGCTTTCTTAGCTTTATCTAAATGTCTCCTTGTAGTATTGGTTTTAACACCATCAAAGAAATCTCCGATAAACTTGCTAATACCCAATCCCTCGTTTATGTTTTTTTTAGCCATGTGTGAATCCTATATATTTGTTCTTATATAAATATAAGACAAAAAAAAAGTGAAGAATTTTACTTCTTCACTCTTACATTTGGACTTCGTCCTCCTTTTTTCTTAGAGGCCTTGTCGTGTTCTTCTTTTTCTTTTTTCTTTGATTCTAATAACTTCTTGAAATAGAAATTTCTCCAATGGATTGGCATGAAGTAAACTTCTGACCAAGTAAATCCGTTACCATAGTTAACCATTTCCCAAATCTGAGAATGTAGTTGGATACTATAATCATTCGGAAGGGTAAAAAAACCCAATCCCAAATGGGATGTCAAGTGCCTCCTGCTCACCGGTTACATCTGATGTGAAGTTGAATGTTAAATCCAAATCAGGTGTAAACTCTTGTATGTACTTCCTAAGAGCTCTCGAATCTCTAGCAAGTAAACTGTTTTTTACATAATTGTTAATATATCCTCTATCTTCGTTACCATCTACATCTTGAATCATATATCTTAGTCGAGTTGTAACATCCTGTGATACATTCTCACCTTTAGTTAATCGATTAAGTGCTTGTATTTCAGCATTAATATCAATTTCATCTTTATGTGTTAGTAATCTAAATATAATTTTTTTCTTACCAAGTGGTAAATCAAACTCATATCTGTTTTCTGAATTTAGATTTTCTTCAGATACTTCCTTAACTTGGACCTTAGAAAGGTCTATGTTAACTTTTTGTTTTTCTCCTGATGTTGGGTCTGTCATCTCCACTTGATAATCTTTACCATATCCTAAGATACGTGTTGCTAATAAAATAGCATTCTTATCACCAATGAATATATCACCTACATCAACTCCTGGAGATACAACTACGGATTCGAATAATTTATCAAGTACCACTCCTTTTTTAATAAGATTCTGTGATGCTAAGATATCCTCCTCTTTGGCAGTCATATACTTTATTTCAACTGTACCCTTTGATAGTGGGTTTGATTCGGGATAAAGTTTACCCTTAGATGGAAGGTCTATTACCTCCGTTGGAAAATCATATTTTGCCATAACTTTGTTTATTTTGTTCGTATATAAATATATAACTTTTAAAAAACGATAAAAAAAAGGCTCTCACTAAGAGAACCTTTAATCATTTATATATTGTAATCTTTCTTAGAATTCTAAGATTGCGTAATCATACGATAATGTAAGAGTAACTTCTGCTGGGTCATTTGAACTCCAATCTAAATCATTAAATACAGCATTGTTTATAAATGCTCCTTTAAGAGTCCATTGTTCAATCTTATCACCAACTGGTCCTAATAGATATATTTGTACATCTTTCTTATAGAAATCTGCATATCCATCTCTACCTGTAATAGATTCATGTGATGTTCTCACCCATTCCATTACTGATTGAGCTCCACTTGGAACGATTGGGTCAAATAATGTAATTTCTACATCTTGCCATTCTCCCTTACCTTTTAATTTACGTTTAACGTTAATGTGGTCTAGGGTAATAGTTTCAAACTGAATTGAAGGTCTATTTGCTGTTTTTATTAAATATGAAGGGATACCATCGATTTCCATGATGAATCTATTCTTCATCTTTGGTTCGAAATTGGTATAAAACATATCGTTAAATTCTAATACTTCTGCCATGTTGTTTATCTCCTTTTATATTAATAAATATAAGGTTTTTTTATTTTTAATTAATTATGCCGTAAAAGATGCCCCAGTCGGTAAGATGTTGAAATCTAACACGATGAATTCGGCAGTTTTAGTTGGTTGTAAGAAAATCTGTCCAGCCAATATGTTTCTGTCGATTACATCTGGTGTGTTATTACTCTCATCCATTACCACCCTAAATGCATACAATCCTTGTCTTTGTTGTATTCCTTCTAAATAAGGATTCACAGTATTTAAGAATTTACCTCTTGTTGTAGAAGTATTTTGTTCAAATACTAAGTATCTTGATGTAGAAGCTATATACTTCTTAACTTTAATCATCAATCTTCTAACATTGATTCTATCAAGTGCCGATGCTTTATCTTGAAGTGTCTTTTGTCCAAATGCTACGATACCTTCTCCAGGGAACTGAGCGATTGGATTAATTTTTCCTTCATATAATTCATCTCTTTCAGCGTGTGTTAATCTGTTTAGTACAGATATAGCACCTACTATACCACCTCTATTTAAACCTGCTGGTGCAAACCATTCGGCTGCAACTGCATCGTTAGAAGCATATATCCCAGGCATCAATACTGATGGTGGAACTGAAATAAGTTTATTTGTTCTTGAATCAATTGTTTTAACCCATGGGTAGTATGTACCTACGTAGTTAGAATCAATTGCTGCACCTTGTTCGATTGCTTGTGATATAGTATCAGAAGTTGTTTGTGATGTTCCACTATTATAAGTTACACCCACAACGTCTCCGATGAAGAATGCATCTTCTCTAGCTTCACACATATCAACAACTTTATCAAATACATAAGAATGATGTCTTCTTACGATTCCAGGTACAGATACTAAATTAATATCAAAATCATCTGGGTTAGATACTGAGTTGATTGCTTTTACATATGCAACAGAACCAACAGAGGTTGAAGTGGATAAATCAAATCCTTGTGAGTTTCCACTACCAAAGTTTGCAGATGAACCAGCCAACGCGATTTCAGTAGTTGGAGATATACCATCGAATCCATTTTGGAATCCAACAACAAATTGTCTTTTGTTTATATCTTTTGATAAAGAACCAGTCAATTCATATCCAAAGGCTTTAGTACCACCTTTTATAGTTACAGTTCCATCAAAAGCAAATACAGTATTACTACCTTGTGTTGCTGATGCAGGAATTACAGATAAGTAATTGTTATTATCTATCTTAACTTGTACAGTTTCTAAATCAATACCACTATAAGCAACTGCTTTAGAAGCGTTGTTTACATCAGAACCAGTAGAGAATATTACTGCAGGTACATCAGATTCAGATAAACTACCACCCATATAAATTGGATTGTAATATTTAGCGTGTGCAAATGGTCCAGCAACAAGAGGGAATGAACCTTCAGCTGAAGTTTCAACTCTTATATACTTAGAACGATTTGGATAATCACCATTTTCTGTTTGTTTACCGTTTGCATCAATTACTAAGTTTCTATCACCAATTACTTTTTTGATGTAGTTAGGAGATGCAGGGTCTAAGTTAACATTGTTATATGTTTCTAATACAGTTTTTCTTTTATCAGTATCTTTATACTCTCTAATAGCTACTGCGAAAGTTGCGTAATCAGTAGAGTTGTTAGAACCAGCTGGTTTAACGTTAAAGATAGATACTTTATATTCTTTATTATAGTTAGAACCATCACCAAGAGTATGTATCTTGAATAGGTTATGTCTTTCTCCTGAAATCAATTGAGATTGAATCCATGGAGTTGAAGCGTTTTTAATATCTTGAGTAATGTCTTGATTAGCTAATTCAACTACTTCAAGTCCATCAAATCCTGCAGTAACTTGAGTTGCTGCTTCACTTTCAAAATAATTATATACATAAGAACTTTTAATACCTCTTGGGTTTGTTCCGAATACATCACCTAAATCATTTCCCTTAGTAGGGTCAATAGATGAAGATATTACAGAAGAACCACTTACTGTGATATTAAATTCCGATGAACTTACTGGTCCTTGTGTTAAAGTAGAACTAGCTAAACCACCTACTCCTAAGTGGGTTTCAAATAATGTTCCTATTACAGTTCCATGTTTTGTTGAATCTGAGCTACTAATTGCTATAGCTACAGGTACTGTTTGTGTGTAACCACCTGTTTGACCGACACGAACAATAGTTACTGTTCCTGCTTCTCTTAGGTAGTTTTGTACGGTATATCCTGTATAGTAAGAACCATCAGGTGTACCGAAAATCTGTTCGAATTCCGATTGGGTGTTTACAACGGTTGGTACGAAGGCTGGGCCCTTTTTGAAAGGTCCTATTACAGCTGCTCCTATTTCTCCAATACCTTGTGATAAGAAAGAAAGGTCATTTTCTCTCGTAAATACTCCAGGTGATACAATTTTTTCTGCCATTTTATTTTACTCCTTAGTTAATGTGTTGAATATTCATACTCGTATATAAGTATAAATAACTTTTTCTAAAATATGATTTATACTTCAGATGTTGTTAAAATTTCTTCTTTTTTTTCTTTTTCTTCTGTTGGAGTGAATATGTTAGTAGCTGGATCATAATTACCATCACCATATTTGCCATTCAATCCCTTAAACATTGTTTGTTCTTTTTCGACTAAACCTGAATGTTGAGATATTAAATCTTTTTCAACTTGTTCGAGTTCATCTAGTCTTCTTTTCTTTTCTATTTGAAGTTGTCCTAATCTTGTAAAAAGATTTGCAACATCTTGTCTTAGTTGTTGTACTTCTTGTACTTCTTCTTTTGTAAACTTAATTGTTTTCGCCATTTTGATATATTTTTGTTTTTGTCAAGTGTATATATAAATATATAGTTTTTTAATAAACGTTAAATTATTATTTAACTAACCGTAAATGTTAAAGTTGCAGAGTATGCACTTACCAAACCATTTGTTGAATATTGTCTTACTCTTGCATATCGTGTACCCGTTCCTATATCAAAAGTACCACTATCTGTTGTTGTTACAACTGAAGTTGCTGACCATAGTGTTTGACTAACTAATGTTGATGAGAAATCTGAATTATTATCTATCTGTACATCATATACATCATTTGTACCATCTCCTGACCAAGAAAGTGTAAGAGTACCATTCGTCCAAGCTAATGAAGTTGGTACAGCACCTGCAGTTTCATCAGTATGTGAATTACCACCTTTATTGTGAGTTATATATCCATTAACTAAATAAGTATCATTTGTTTCAACATCAATAGATACTATCTCTGATGTTTGATTTATAATATCAATAGATATTACATCAATTTCAGTAATAACACCAGAAACTTCTTTAATTAATTTATCGTTTGTAGTAATGTTAAACATTTCTTTGAATCTATATTCTCCATCATTACCATCTTTAACTAACATTGGGTGTTCTGCAGTTGCAGTTATTTCACCATCATTAATATCATAATGTCTACCTGAAAAAGAATATACTAAATTTACAACTTCCACATCTTGTGCAGTTGTTGTTAATGAATCGGTTGACCAATCTAAGAAACCACTTTCTTCAGTTCCTAATCCTCCAATTGAAAATCCTCTCAATACATCTCCTTCTTCTAAATCACCAACTTCTACAATAGTACCATCTGATAATGTTACAGGTGAATCTATTGTTAAACATAATGCGGTTGAGTTACCATCATATGAATCTACAGCATAAACAGTTTTTGTTCTAGCTGAATTGTAATTTGTGGCATGATCATTAAAACCATCTGCAAAAGTTCCACTAAGTGTATGTGATTGTGCACCTAATAAAGTTGTTTGGTCACTTGCTCCTTGTGGATTTACTCCACCAACTGTAATTACAGCGGATACATCTTGATTTGCAGCAATACTTAAAAAACCAGCAGTAGATGCTGAAGAGTTGTAAGTAGGAGTAACTGACCATGTGAAATTTTGATATCTAGATGAAATTGATCCAAACTTAGAACCAGCTACGGTAAAACCAAGTGTATAAGTTTCATTTGTAGCTTCAACTGCATAAGTATATCCATCAATTGAACCAACGGTATCGATTCCATAATCATCTAATTTTACAATAGTTCCTGCTGAACTATTTATTGCGTTTAATGATACATTTGCACCTTGTGTAATACCGGTTGCTCCTGCTAAATTATTTAAACTAAGTGTATCTCCTGAGACTCTTGCCATTGTATATCTTTCCTATATATTATAAATATAAACTAATTCGGTTATCCACCCATCCTTATCTGTGAAATTTTCTTTCATAAATGATTTTAAAGATAAAAACCATTGATTTTTTTCTTCGTAAGGAGTATTGATTAACTGAGTATAAATATCACTAAATTCTTTTTTAGATGAAGCTCTGTAAGGATATTTAAAATCTTTACACCAAGTTTTGTGTAAAATTGGTAATTTACCATAATCTACTGCCTCAAATATACCATATCCAAATGGTTCATTATTAAAACATGAATGAGATATACCCCAATCCATATTATAGAATACATCTCTATATTCGGATTTATAATGATACATTTTCATTTTACGAGTATCCATTTTTAATCCATTTTTCCAAAGAGTATTAAACTCACTTGAATTAGTAAATACATATGATGGTAACCCATCCAAGTAACGAGGATTCTTTCTACCCTCGGTTCTTGCTGCAAATCCTATTCTCTTAGAATCAGTTAATGGTAAGTTTTGTTTAAATTCGTAAAAATTAGGTATATTTTTATTTTTTATCAATATATCAAATAAACCGACCCATATAGAATGAGTTGATATATCATTTATTTCAGTTTCCCACTTTGAATCCATATATGGGTGTTGTACAAATGAACTATCATTTCCCATTGATGATTTTAATATATGATCTACTGAATTATGTAATATGTTTGAATGTATTTTGTGTTTGTTCTCTTCTATTACCTTCATTGGAGTATAATGTCCATGTAATATGTTGATTCTTCTTGCACCATTACACAATTCTTCAAATTTATCAATATCATCACCGTGCCAATGGGCTTCTATTGGAAATTCGTAATCTTCATGTCCTTTTGGTTTGTTTCTATGTAAAAGAAGTATAGGTTTTACATCTAATTTGGGTGCAATTAACTCTAACCATAAATTTACCCAAGTATCAGTACCAGCATTTACCCAAGGTCCTCCACCAGTAGTATAATATACATCATACATCATAAATTACTTTTTAATAATTACTTTTCCTGCAAAAGTTGTAGAAAATACAACAGTTACTTGATTTACTGAGTTTGTTGTTATTGAATTTGGTATTTCTTGTTGAGATGTAACTGTATTCCAACATTGTACTATTGGATATTGTTCGTTTAGATTATGAGATATTACATAAGAAGTTGCACCAGTTATAGTTTGTTTATATGTGGTTAAATCTGTTACTTGAGATGATCCACTTATAATTCCACTTGGAACATCTGTAAAATTATCATAATCTAAGTAATATATTCCATCTTCACCATCTAATAGATTTGCATCAGATGCAGTTCCTTGTACAACGTGTCCACCCTTAGCTACAACGATTCTTCCACTTTCAGTACTTGCAAATGTTACGGTTACTGTATTTGTATTGGTTGTTATGATTGAACTTGGTAAAAAGTAACTATCGTTATCATCATATACACTAACTATTACATTTTTTGTACCAAAGTTGTGAGTTACTGCTTTAGAAGTTGCATTAGTAAACGTATCTGTTACGGTTGCAACTTGGTCTACTGATAATCCTGTTAAACTACTACCATCTCCTTGAAACGAACCACTAAATGAACCACTAACGGTCATACTACTTAAAGTACTACCATTTATTTGTCCTGAACCACTTATTACAGAATCTCCTAATTTTGATAAAAATGTTGATGTTAATTGTGAAGAACCAGATACAATACTTGTTCCACCAGTTATTTGAGCTAATGTTATTGAATTACCAAGTGGAGTTGATATACCAGCAATGGTTATTGTAGAATTAGTAAGTGAAGCGTTAGCTAAATTTTCAATGGTATTATTATCACCATCAATTGATTTGTTTGTGAGAGTTTGTGTACTACTTAAATCTACTATTGCTATTTCAGAACCACTTATACCGGCCGTCCATACATCGTTTGTAGAATTCCATAGTAATGAACCACTTACGGTAGAACTACCAGTTGCGTCCTTTATATAGATACCACCTGTTGTGGATGAACCACCATAGTTAAGTTCTATGATATTATCACCTATATTAAGTGATGTGGTGTCAATAGTTGTTGTAGTACCCTCTACTGAGAGGTCACCTGATATTATTACGTTGTTTGAAAATGTTTTGTTACCTGCAATGGTTTCATTGCCAGTTAGGTTAACGTATCTAGAGTCATATGATGAAGTAAAAAAGTCAAAAGAATCTTGTGTTGCTAGTTCAAGAATAGATGGTGTACCACTATCCTTTTCAAAATACAACTTTCCATCATACGTATTAATGGCCAATTCACCGAGAGCGATGTTGGATGTTGTTGGTACTCTACCTGGTACCGATGTTCTTTTAAGTTTAACTACCTGGGCCATATATATGACAATCTTTTTCTAATTAATAAAATTACAATACTTCTCACAGAATACATGACCTTTATATAAAGATATATATGTATTTTACAAGTTTATTATCAAATTTCCTAACTATACTGAATAACCTTATATAAGATTAACCGATATTGTTAAGATATTTTACTTTTCAATTCCTCTATTTGTATTTGTTGTTCTTTAATAGCTTCTATAAGTAATCCAGTAAGTTTGGCGTAATCTACACCCTTAAATCCATTATCTCTATCAATTACCAACTGAGGAAGTACTTTTTCTACATCTTGTGCAATTACACCAACATTTGGTAATGTTTGTTGTAATATATCAGCGTTTGAATTCCAATCCCAAGTTACACCTTTTAATTGTTGTACTTTTTCTATTGGGTTTGAAATTAATTCAATGTTATCTTTTAATCTTTCATCTGAAGATGCATATGCTACAATATCTCCACCTACGTTCAATGCTCCACTTATACCAACTCCACCAGTCACTATAACTGCTCCGGTTGTTTTAGTTGTAGAAGCGGTTGTGTTAGAGAATGTTTTAGCTCCACTTAATGTTTGTGTTCCACTTAAGTGTGCCGTATTTGTTGATAAGTATGCATCTGCGATAACACTACCTTGCCATACACCACTTGAAATTGTTCCAACTTCTGTGATATCTAAAGCATTTATATCAGCTTTTGTTTGGTCAGCAGTTGCAGAAGTTTCAATACCATCTAATTTAGTATTATCGGCTGAAGTAAAGTTTATCTGTGTTAATCCACCATCTCCTACTGAATATGTAGTGTTGGTATTAGTAGTATATGAAGGTAAACCAAATGAACCATCGTGTTTTAGGAAATGTCCTGCAGTTCCTGCTGATGGAACGAAATTACTATTTCCAGTTCCAACAAGAGTTCTTATTTGAGCTGCTGTTTGGTCAGCGGTTGCTGATGCTTCAATAGCATCTAATTTAGATTTTAGAGTAGTTGTAAAGTTTTGTTGTGTTAAACCACCCGCACCAACAGTAGCTAATTGAGAAGTTAATGCAACTGTTCCTGTTGTATCTGGTAATGTTATTGTTCTATCAGCTGTTACACTTCCTGCAAGTAATGTTACTTCATATGCATCTGCCGCGTTTCCTTCAAATATCACACCGTTACTTGTTGATACAGTTGCTACATTATTTGTAGTTGTTGTACCGGTTACGGTTATACTACCAGGGAATGTGATTGTATCAGATGAATCACCGATTGTAGCGGCACCACCTAAAGAAGCGTTTAATGCAGATTTAACATCGGCCGTTGTTGTAGTATTTGTGTTGGCCGTCATATCATCTGCAACTAAATCAATAGTTCCATCTCCATCTACATATGTAGCAGATATTCTTGTTTCGGTGTTTCCACTAAACATAGCACCTACTATATCTTGTACTGCTTCAGTTGATAACTGAGTATTTGTATCCGTATTAGTAGTATATGAAGGTAAACCAAATGAACCATCGTGTTTTAAGAAATGTCCTACTGTTCCAGCTACTGGTACGAAATTACTATTTCCAGTTCCTACTAAACTTCTTATTTCAGCTGCTGATTGGTCAGCGGTTGCTGAGGTTTCAATTCCACTTAATTTAGTGTTTAAAGCTGAAGTGAAGTTAACATCCGATTGTGTTGCTACTACGAAATCAATATCACCAGTTGTATCTTGATAAGTTACAGTTATTCCTGTCTCAGTTCCACCTAACATTCCACCAACGAAATCTTCAACTTGTTCTTGTGATAGTTGAGTGTTTGTATCCGTATTAGTAGTGTATGAAGGTAAACCAAAAGTACCATCGTGTTTTAGGAAATGTCCTACTGTACCAGCTACCGGTACAAAGTTACTATTTCCAGTTCCTACTAAAGTTCTTATTTCAGCTGCTGATTGGTCAGCCGTTGCTGATGCTTCAATAGCATCTAATTTAGATTTTAGAGTAGTTGTAAAGTTTTGTTGTGTTAAACCACCCGCACCAACTGAGTACGTTGTGTTTGTATCCGTAGAAGCAATTGTACCTCCAGCAGAAATAGTAACATTTGTACCAGCGGTTAAAGCAGCAACTACATTAGTTGAATCCGTTACATCTGCTGATGCTTCGATTGCATTTAGTTTTGAATGGTCAGCATCTGTAAATGTATTTGAATCTGTACCAGCTTCAACGGCTGCTACAATTTCTGCATTTGATTGATCTGCCGTAGCACTTGCTTCAATTGCATTTAGTTTTGAATGGTCAGCATCTGTAAAGTCATTGGTAGTTAATCCACCATCACCAACTGAATATGTTGTATTGGTATTGGTAGTATATGAAGGTATTCCGAATGTTCCGTCATGTTTTAAGAAATGTCCTGCTGTTCCTGCTGATGGAACGAAATTACTATTTCCAGTTCCTACTAAAGTTCTAATCTCTGCTGCTGTTTGGTCAGCCGTTGCAGAAGTTTCAATACCATCTAATTTAGTATTATCTGCCGATGTAAAGTTAATTTGAGTTAATCCCCCATCACCAACAGTAGCTAATTGAGAAGTTAATGCAACTGTTCCTGTTGTATCTGGTAATGTATAAACTCTATCAGCAGTTAATCCACCGGCCTTTAATGTTCCTTCGAAATCATCAGCAACTGTTCCTTCAAATATAATTCCATTAGAAGTACTAAGTGTTTCAATGTTTTCTGTTGTTGTTGTTCCAGTTACTACTAAATTACCAGCAACTGTAATTGTATCAGATGAATCACCGAATGTTGCAGTTCCACCTAAAGAAGCGTTTAATGCAGATTTAACATTTGCTGTATCCGTTACATCTGCTGATGCTTCGATTGCATCTAATTTAGATTTTAGAGTAGTTGTAAAGTTTTGTTGTGTTAAACCACCAGCTCCTACTGAGTACGTTGTATTTGTATCCGTATAATTTCCACTATGTAAATTAGTAGCACCTTGGTCTGTTGTCCAATCAATATGTTCGTTTCCTACAAAACCAGTTGTACTATCATGTGTTATTTGTACTGAACCACTAACAGTTCCACCAGGTAATGAAGTTAATACATTTGCTGCATCTGTTACATCTGCTGATGCTTCAATAGCATCTAATTTCGATTTTAGAGTAGTTGTAAAGTTTTGTTGTGTTAAACCACCCGCACCAACTGAATAAGTCGTGTTTGTATCCGTAGAAGCAATTGTACCTCCAGCAGAAATAGTAACATTTGTACCAGCGGTTAAAGCAGCAACTACATTAGTTGAATCCGTTACGTCTGCTGATGCTTCGATTGCATCTAATTTAGTATTATCGGCTGATGTAAAGTTAATTTGTGATAACTCTCCATCTTGAATAGAATATGTTGTATTCGTATTTGTTGTATAAGAAGGTAAACCAAATGTACCATCGTGTTTTAAGAAATGTCCTGCTGTTCCTCCAGCAATTCCTAAATTTGTTCTTGCAGTTCCAGCATTTGATAAATCAGATAAGTTACTTGCTTTTGCTAATTTTGTTCCTACTGTTGTTGTTAATGCAACTACATCAGAATCTCCGTTTGCAATACTTGCAGAAATTTCTAATAATGTATCATAAGCTGCAGGTGCTCCACCTAGTAAATCAGATACTTCTCTTTGTACATAAGCAGTTGTTGCTATTTTAGTAGAGTTATCATTATCAGCTTGTGTTGGTGCAACTGGATTACCAGTTAATGTTGGTGAAGCTAAATTAGCTTTTAAATCCAATGCAGTTTGACCAGCAGTTGAAACTGGTTTTAAAGCATCTGTTGTATTATCTACATTACCTAATCCAATATCACCCTTTGTTAATTCTCTTGTTGCAACAGTTCCGTTTGCATCTGTTACAAGTCCACTCGTGTTCGTTGTTATATTAATATCTAAATCTGATATTATAGTTGCCCCTGTCAATGCAGTTGTATCGATATCTACAGCATCACCAGCTAAGTTAGTTGGTAAGGTATAATTTACTGTTCCTGCAGCATCAACTCCGATTGTAGTTCTAACACCACCAGCAGTTGTATCATCTAAAATAGTTTGTGCGAATGTTGAAGCAACTTGGTCTGAACCTGATACTACTCCTGCTGGAAGAGAAGTTAATACATTTGCTGCATCTGTTACATCGGCACCTGCTTCAACTCCTGTGGTTGCACCAACTGTTAAACTTGCTGCTGTTCCACTAATATTTGTACCAACTAATGCTGATGGTGTTCCTAAAGCTGGTGTTACCAATGTTGGTGAACTTGATAATACTACATTTCCTGTTCCTGTTTTAGTTGTTACTCCTGTTCCACCTTGATTAACAGCTATCGTAGTTCCTTGCCAAGTACCAGTTCCAATTGTTCCAACTGATGTAATTTGTGTTTGAGCTGCATCTACACTTAAACTGTGAGTTGTACCTTCACCACTTGTTGCGGCGGTTGAAGTTATTCCAGTTCCACCAGTAATTGTTCCTACATAATCACCAGTTGTGTCGGTTGTTAATACTACTGAATTTGCTTGTATGGTTGCAACTCCCCCAGCTGCTATTACTACATCTCCACTTATATTTCCAAATACACTATCTTCTAAATTAGAAAAAGTTACTTTCTTTTCTGTTCCAGCATCACTTATAACTAAATTATCTCCTTGTGCAATCGTAGCTCCACCAAGAGAAGATAGTGCATCTATATTAATTGCCGATACTCCAGTTAAACTTGAACCATCTCCTACAAATGAACCAGTAAATGATCCAGAATAATTTACCGCTGGTTGAATAGATTGGTCAACTCCACTTGAATTTAAGGTTTTTGTTTCAAGAGTACCGTTTTCTACGGTTAAGCTTATTAAATTTCCATTCTCATCAGATGGAAATTGAAGTGAGCCTGAAATTTTGGGGTTATGTATAATCATCTTTTTTTTATTCCTATTTTATTTACTTATTATAAATATGTTTTTTTAATTAAAAAGTTTCTCCATCAACAGTTCCTATAACAGTAGCTGCAGCTGTTCCAGTTACATCTCCACTTAAGGATACTTGAGCCGAACCACTAAATACTGCTCTGTCATTAATTGAGTTTAAAACTGTTGCACTAAGTCCTGCAATATTTTCAACATCTACCGAACCACTAACTATCTGACCACCTCTTGCAACAACCGCGTATCCACTTTGTATAGTTGGAAAAGTTGCTCTTACATTATCATCATCAATTATCTGTAATGTTGCAGGAATCATTTGAAAATCATTTGCATCATATACTTGAACAATTGCATTTGGAGTAGATAAGTTATGTTCTACACTCCATGTATCAGCATTTGTAAAAGATTGTTTTACAGTTGCATTTTGAGATACTGAAATACCTGTTAAAGCAGAACCATCACCTTGAAAAGCTGAAGCTGAAACTATACCTACTATACTTACTGAACCACTTAGAGTACCTTCATGATCAAGTGTAACAATTTCTTTAATATTATCACCCTCACCAGCAGAACCACTTTTACGAAGGAAAACTTTTCCATCGTGAACGTTCATTGCTAACTCACCAATTGATAAATCAGATGTAGTTGGTTTATTACCAGCAGCAATATTTCTTTTTAATTTAATTATTTGAGCCATAGTTGTGTATCCTATATTATTTTTCTATTTTTCTTTTCAATTCATCAACTTCTTTCGATAAATCCTTAATACCCTCAATTAATAATGAAACCAATTTATCATATTTAACTGCTTTATATCCATCTTCACGAGTTTGTACTAATTCTGGTAAGATTTTTTCAATTTCTTGAGCAATTACACCATAATCTTTACCTTTATAAATATGTTGTTTTTCAGTATTCCAATCAAAAGAATACCCTCCAATTTTATTTATTTTTTCAAGTGGGCTGGTAATTGGTAAAATATTGTTTTTTAACTCTCTATCTGATGATGAAAATGCAATAATATCATCGGTTGCTTTTATAGTTCCAGTTACATGAATATCATCTGATATATTAAATCGTGTATTTGCATGATTCCAAGTAATTGATTCATTAGCTCCTGCTATTTCGATACCTGCACCATCGGCGGTTGCTGAATCTGTTGAACCACTTGCAACTGTTATTAATTTATCTTCTATCTTAAGGTCTGAAACATTTATTGCAACAGAATCACCAAGTACAGTTAAGTTTCCACTAATTACAACATTACTTAATGAAGCACTTGCGAAAGTTACATCTGAAGTTGTTGTTATTCCTTGATTAGAAGCTCCTAAGTATCCCCATTGTGTTGCTGAGATTGTGTTTGTACCAATAGCTGCTATTTGAGTAGCCTCACCACTTGTTAATGCAACTCCTTGTACACTTCCAACAGTTAATGAATCAACATTACCACTTAAATCACCACCTGCTGCTATTTGAACAGAACCACTAAAGATTCCTCCTTTAATATTTGCAGTTATATTATTTGTAGTTCTTATTAAATCAATATTTGCAGTATCACCGAACGTTAATACATTTTCATGAGTATCACCTTCTAAAGTATCTATTCTATCATCAAGTGATGTACTTACAGCAGAGAATCCAGTAACTGAATTTATTTGTACTTGAGATGAACCACTTACTGTTCCTGCTGGAAGTACTAATTCAACTCCTTCTTGGAAGTGTACTGAACCAGTATCTAATGATAAACTTCTATTTGTATCAATAGTACCACCACCACTTAAACCTTTACCACTGCCAAGAGTAATTGATGAGTGGTCAATATGTTCGTTTGCTACAAAGTTTGTAGTTGAATCATGGTCTACTTGAGAAGAACCACTAATTACACCACCTTTTAAGTTTGCAGTTAATGTATCTCCAGTTAAAATCATATCAACATTAGTTGTATCAGATACTGCTAAATTTGTTCCACTTGAAATATCAATTGTTCCAGTTAAGAATGAACCACTTACAGATTCAATTGCAGTTAATCTTTGGTCTTGTACTCCTTGTTCAGTTGATATAGAACCTGTTTCAGTTGATAAGAAACCTAATCTTGAATCTTGTACTGCAGTTGCAGTAATTGCAGATGCACTATAAGAGTTTAATGATTCGTTAGATACTGTTGAGTTTGCTAATTGAGCTGAACTACTAACAGTACCAGTTGGTAAATGGTCAATTACTTGTTGAGAACCTGAAACTGTTCCTGAAGGTGCACCAGCTGCTGAAACTCCATTTACAAAGTGAGCTGAACCAGTATCAATTGCAATAACTATATTACCAGTATTACCATATGCACCAGCATCACTTGTTCCTTCTTCTGTGTGTATTAAACCTGTCGTAGTTGGTGATATTGTTGTTGTAGAGTTTACTGCTGTAATATCTCCAGCACCTGCGGCAACTAAAGCATCATTTACAGCTTTTGTTGTTGGTACAGAGTTAGGGTCATCTGCAATAGAAGCAGATACTGCATAAAATGCTGATGTTCCTAGTGTTCTTTTCTTAAATAATCCTCCTACGTTAAATAATGCATCGTAATCAGATGAACCACCCGATGCAACACTTGAAAGTGTTAATGTAGTGAATGTTGGTGAGTCACCAGTTTGTAAACCAGTATCAACATCAGTATTTGCTCCATTAATTGTAGCTCGTACAGTACCTTGTGTTGGTGAACTAAATGTAGAACCACTAATTATTCCTCTCTTATCTAAAGAAGAACTAAATCTTGTTTCTGAATAGTATAAATTAGTACCTTCTGTTAAATCACTTGTAGTTGATGTTCCTAAGAAAGAACCACTATGTACATTATCTGCATCAGTTTTTAATTTTACCAATGCATCTGTATATCCAACCTTTGATGTGTTGGCTATAATAGCAGATGCTTGTCCACCAGTTATAGTTGTTGGTATTCCTGTAATACTTGAATAAGTTACTTGAGATGAACCACTAATTACTGTTTCAGCATCTAATTTTGTTTTTACTCTTGCATCTGTATAATAAAGGTTTGTATTTTCGGATAAGTTTGCGGTAGTTGATGTTCCTAAGAATGAACCACTATGTACCGCATCTGCATCTAATTTTGTTTTTACATTACTATCGAAATTAGTTATTGTATTTGCATTTACTTGTACAGAACCTGATATTAATCCTACATTATCTATTTGTTTTCTTACATCAGCTATCCAACCAGTTGTTTGGTCAGCATCTACTTGAGATGAACCACTAACTATTCCATTACCAATTGATTCATATCTTGAATCTAAATCACCAGTAACTTGAGATGAACCACTAATTACTGTTTCGGCATCTAATTTTGTTTTTACTCTAGCATCTGTATAATAAAGGTTACCAGCTTCGGTAACTTGGTCGGTATCAATACCTGTTAGTTCCCCACCTTCTCCTTTAAATCCTACTGATGAACTTACTTTTGCATCTAATACGAAGGAAGTTGTATTGTGATCCCATTGTAATGATTTACCAGCACCATCTATCTCGATACCAGCACCATCAGCAGCTGCTGAATCGGCTGAACCACTTGCAACCGTTATTAATTTATCTTCAATTCGTAATTCTGTTGTTGAGATTTCTGTTGCATCTCCTAAAACAGTTAAATCTCCTGTCACCGTAACATTACCAGTAAACGAACCAGTATTAAATGTTACATCTGATGTTGTTGATAAATTTTGATTTATATTATCAAGTTGAGTTTTGTTTGAATGTGAATGAGATACATTACTTAGTAAATCTAATCTACTATCTATTGATGTAGAAAGTGGCCCTTCTATTGTATCTAATCGAGTATCAACTGAAGATGAAAATGTGGTAAAAGTTTCGTTTGATGATGAAAGAATTGTACTTCCACCTAATATTTGTATTGAACCACTTACTACACCTCCTTTTAAGTTTGCGGATATACTACCATCATTGATAATTATATCAACTTGATTAGTATCAGTTGATGCAGAAACTATATCGTTATTTATTCCACTAAGTGATGAATAATTTACTTGAGATGAACCACTAACTATTCCGTTACCAATTGATTCGTAAGTGGAATTTAGAGAAGAGGTTATTACTTCTACTTGGTCTAATCTACTATCTAAAGATGATGTTACTGTTTCTAAAATTACACTTTTTGCTTCTTCTATATCTAATCTACTATCAAGTGAAGAAGTTACTGTTTCTAAAATTACACTTTTTGCTTCTTCTATATCTAATCTACTATCGTGAGATGCTGATGTTAGTTCTAAGTTATCTAATCTACCATCTTGTGAACCAGTATCAGTTTCTAATTGACCAACTCTACTATCAAGTGATGAAGTAGTTGATTCTAAGTTATCTAATCTATTATCTTGTGAACCAGTATCAGTTTCTAATTGACCAATTCTACTATCTAAAGATGATGTTACTGTTTCTAAAATTACACTTTTTGCTTCTTCAACATCTAATCTACTATCTAAAGATGATGTTACTGTTTCTAAAATTACACTTTTTACTTCTTCTATATCTAATCTACTATCTACTGATTGTGAGTAATTAGTAAAATTTGTTACTGAGGATGAAAGTATTGTACTACCAGGAAGTGATATAGATTCAATTGAAGCACTTACTACTCTTATATCTAAATATCTTTTTGATGGAGTACCTAAAGTAAATACTGCATCTGCAGTTGGGAGGAACGAACCACTAAATGATGAATTAATACTAACATTATCGGATGAATTATCTCCATCTCCTAAGAAAATATTACCGGCCAATACAATGTTTCCACCGATGGTTGCATCTCCTGTTGTTTCTATACTCGATGCATAGATATCTCCACTTGCCGATATATGTGAACCTGTAATATCTGACAATAAATGAAGTGAACCACTATTTGATTCATTTAGTTTTACAAGTATCTTAGAGCTCGTGTTTGAGCCACTACCATCACCAATAACAATAGTTTCAAGTGATGTATTATAGAACAATTCAGATTCCTGAAGTGATGTGAATGAAGTTCCTCTTCTTAATTTTAGTATTGCAGCCATTTATCTGATAATTCCTGTTTGTTGTATATAAATATCACTCCTTTATAAAATTGGAGTTTTCTGTGACTTTATCCCACGTATATAAGTATAGAAAAAATAAAAGTATAAAAAAATCCCCCAACTTTCGAGGGGGGATTCGTTTTTTAAGTATATTCCGATTAGAATGTACCACCATCTATTGAGTTACTCGCAACAAATGAAGAACCATTCCATTGAATTACATCACCAGCAGTTGAAGCATCAACAGCTTGTAACTTTTCGTTAGCATCAGTATATAAGAAAGCTCCGTTTGCACCGGCGGCTAAACCAGTTACAGTAATATCACCACTAAACGTTGCATCAGTACCATCATCTGAAAGTACAGAATCAACTAATAATCCACTAGCGTTTGCTTTTAGAACTGTATTAGAAGTAGGAGAAGCGTTTAATGTTGCAATTTCCTTTTCACTTCCAAGTTTTCCAGCCATCCAATAATCAGTTGAAGCATCCCATAGTAATGAACCACTTGTTGTAGAACCACCATCTATATCACTAACTAAAAGTCCAGCATCTCCCGTACCTCCAGCGTAATTAAGTTCAATAATTCTATCACCGATGTTTACCGTTGTAGAATCAATAGTTGTAGTTGTACCTTCAACACTTAGATTACCAGTTACAGTTACATTACCAGTTAAAGTTGGATTTGTTACAATACCAACAGTTATAGTTTGTCCTGATACAGAAGTTTCAATTTCATTGGATGTACCAACAATACTTAAATCTTGTGTTTTAAGAGCAATTGAACCGTTTCCAGAAGAACCACTAATATCAAGAGTACTTGCAACACCTGTTAATGATGAACCATCACCAACAAATGAACCTGTTATAGTTGAAGTTCCTGCAACATCACCAATGGATGCTCCACTTATTCTACCACTTCCAAAATCAGTTGCCTGATTAGAAAGAGATGAAACAACTTGTGATGAACCACTTATTACTCCACCTGTTAGGTTAGCTGATATTGTATCACCAGTTAGTATCATATCAACGTTAGTTGTATCTGATACCGCTAAGTTAGTATTAGCAGAGATATCAATTGCACTCAATAATGCAATAGAACCCAATCCTAAAGTTGTTCTTGCAGTTGATGCATCTGCATCATCTACAAGTGTTGCTCCAAAGGTTGAAATTGTTGTACTTGCCGGTAATGTTAGTGTTTTGATATCTGCATCTACTTCACTATCCATTAATGCACCTGCTGCAGTTACATTGGCCGTATCGGTTACATCTGCACTTGCCTCAATCGCATTTAATTTCGAATGGTCAGCATCTGTAAATGTATTTGAATCTGTACCAGCTTCAACGGCTGCTACAATTTCTGCGTTACTTTGGTCGGCTGTTGCACCAGCTTCTACATTTAATGCAGTTAGAACTTCAGCTGAGGTTAAACCTTCTACTTCTGTTCCATTAATTCTAAGAAAATCATTATCTGCTACTACATCATTAGCTGTTAAAACATTTCCATCTGAAATACCTTTAGCTAAAGCTTTTACAAATGCTAGATTTGTTACTTCTGAATCCATTAATGCACCTGCTGAAGTTACATTAGCCGTATCTGTTACATCGGCACCTGCTTCAACTCCTGTGGTTGCACCAACTGTTAAACCAGCTGCTGTTCCTGTTAGGTTTGTTGCTACACCACTTGCTGGTGTACCTAATGCGGGTGTTACTAAGACTGGACTTGTTAAAGTTTTATTAGTAAAAGTTTGTGCTCCACTAATTTGAGCTATTTCAATTTCTGAAGATTTTACACCAGCTTTCCATACATCATTAGTTGTATCATATATAATAGAACCAGTTGTAGTTGTTGCTCCTGTTGCATCTTTAATCCAAAGTCCACCATTCGTTGCACCACTACCATTCAATTCTAATATATTATCAGATATTTGAACGACTGTAGAATCAACAGTTGTAGTTGTACCAGCAACTTGAAAATCACCAGTTACAGTTAAGTTTCTACTGATTGTTACATCTTGTGGTAAACCAATTGTTACTGTGTTATTAGTTATTGCGGTATCTACTTCGTTTGAAGTTCCTGCGAAAGTTAAATGATCAGTTAATAAAGCAACTGAATCATTTCCAGATCCGCCAGATATTATTAAATCAGTTCCAAGTCCTGTAAGAGATGCTCCACTACCAACAAATGAACCTGTTATAGTTGAAGTTCCTGCTAAATCACCAATCAATTCACCACTTATTCTACCACTTCCAAAATCAGTTGCCTGATTAGAAAGAGATGAAACAACTTGAGCTGAACCACTTATTACTCCACCTTTTAAGTTTGCAGTTAAAGTGTCTCCAGTTAGTATCATATCAACGTTAGTTGTATCACCAACAGCTAAGTTAGTATCATCAGATATATCAATTTCTCCAAGAGTTAATGCTTGACTTGATAGTGTTACATAATCTCTCCCTGCAGCAATTGTTACAGCAGTTGAATTATCAGTTCCAGCAGCATCTACACCTATTGTAGTTCTAACTGCTCCTGCGTTTGCATCATCTAAAATAGTTTGTGCGAATGTTGTAGCAATTTGATCCGAACCAGTAACTACTGTTCCGATTGCCAATGCTATTGTATTAGCAGTAATTGTCCCTCCTAATGAAGTATCAGCTCCAGCGATAGTAATACCATCGTTGGCTAACATTGCATTAGTTACTTCTGTAGATCCGATTTGGGCTGAACCAGACATTATTCCAGTTCCACCAGTTTGAGGAGTTGCTTTAACCTCGATGTTTCCACCTTTGTTAAGTATGTATAGTTTTTGATCATCAGTATCGAAGAACGGAATACCATCAATATATGTATTATATGATGCTCCTGTTAAATCTGGTACGGTTGTTCCTTGTAAAATTTTATTTACTGGACTGGCCGTTGAACCATCAATACCAACAAATACTAAGTCTGCCCCATTCGCGATAGTCCCTAAGCCACTCGAACCAGTAACAACTAACAGTTCACCTGCTCGTGTTGTTGCTGAAGCCAGTCCTTCAAGATTACCTCTCCTGTGTTTAATTATTTGTGCCATTTTGTTTTTTCCTTTTTAAATTTGTTTTGTTATTTTTTCTGAAAACCTTTATTTAGTTTTTAAATAATTATGTAACCAATTGTTCAACGGGACATTTGCCCTTAAAAAACCCTATATAGGATGTTTATCTATTATAAATATGAATAATAAGATTATTCACATCGATAAAATTAATTTTTTTATATTTCTCCACCATCAATTACAAGTTTACTAACTCCATCGGTAAAATGAACGGAACCTGTATTGACATTTACACCGTTGGAATTTAATACAATTCCATCTCCTGCATTAACATCAAGTGATAAAGAACCTTGAGTTCCACCACCACTTAAACCATCTCCAGCAAATACTGCTGAAATATCTCCTGTACCTGATACATTTGTTGGTTGCCATTGTGCAGCTGAGGCGTTCCATGCAAGAACATCTCCATCATCTAAGGAAGCAGTAGATACATCTAATAATTGTCCCATCCAAGAAGTTGAACCACCACCACCAGCAGAACCAGTTAGTGCAGATAAATCGATTGACATTGATATTTGGTCTGAACCTTGTAGATTTTGTCCGAATAATGTTAATGTATTAACACCATCGAATGAACCACTCATAAATGAACCACTATTGAATGAGAATTCAGAAAAAGCTACGGTATCACTAAAAGTACTTACATAATCTGCTAATGTTACGGTTGCTCTATATAATGAACCACTATCTTCAACAAATACTATCTGTCCATCAGAAAAGTAATTTACTGAAGTAGAATTCAATACAGTAGAAGTATAGACCTTAAATGCACCCTTTATCCTTTGAATATCGGCTAGGGCCGTATTCGCGGATATCGCTGCGGAGGTTAACTGTAATTTTGAACTTATACTTGGCATTTATTTTTTCTTTTATTCCTTATTCTATTATATAAATATTTTGTTATTAAAAAGCTCCTAATGAACCAGAAACTGCTAATACTTTTAATCTCATTGTTGATGCTGAGTTTTGTGCCTTGGCACCTAATACGAACCACTCTGCAAATCCATCTTTTGCTGAATCCAATATAATTGAATGTAACATTGAATCAGTAGCTCCTAAAGGTGCACTTGTTCCATCAGCGTATTCTACTAAAACATATTGACCAGTTGTACTTCCACCAAAACCATCTATCATAGATGATGGAATCCCTCCCATATCAGAACCACTTGGAAATAATATTAATGATTGTACTCCACTTGCCCAACTCATTGCTGCTGCCGAAGCAGATATTGCGGTATTTAAGTTTGAACCACTAATTGTAGCGGCCAATGTTGCATTTTTACCACCAGCTAAACTAATACTTGTACTTCCTATATCACCGGCCTTAAATTTATAATAAGGGGATGATGTATTTTCGGTATAAGCAGTAACTTGTGGTGGAACATCACTATTTAAAGTATCCGCTCCCATTAATCCATTATAATTTGAGCTAAATCCTGCATCCGAACCATAATTCGAATAATAAACATATATTGTTCCATATACTGCTGATGTAGTTACCGTCATTGTTTGATTTGATAATGTTATTGATTCTGAATAACTATCTGTTACAGTTATGTTAATTGAATAAGTTCCAGCTGCTAATGAACCTGTTGGTTGTATTTCAAATGGTGAACTTGTACCACTTACATCAAATTTACTACCATCTGTGCCAGCAAGTGTTACCACAAATGGGTTATCACTTTCTGTATCAGATACAGTTAATGCTCCTGCATCAGAACCACTTGTTGAGTTATCCGTTTCATAATTTGAAGTTGCGGTAAACGAAGCTGCTGGTGAAGCGTTTCCAAATACTGTTGATGTTATAGATTGATTACCAACATTTCCATATTGGTCTGTATATGTTATTATACTTGATATTGTATCTCCACTTTGTGTTACAGAACCACTAATAGTTACACCTAAAGTTAAATTACCACTATTATCTACTGCAATTGCTGGGTTTTGGGAGCTAAAAGTTTGTACTGTCTGTGAACCATAGTTTGGAGAATAGGTTACTCCTATTTGTGCAAGGTTTCCATTTTCATATCCTGTTGCATCTCTAAATGGGGCTCCACTACCAGTAGATTCGATAATATACATTGTTGTATCTCCAGTTAAACTACCGGTATCTGATTGTGCAATACTTATTGTGTGTCCTTCTGTATTTGTTCTAAATGAATGTATATCATCTACCGAAGCACTAAACGTATAACTTGATGCACTTAACTGTGAGTTAGTGGTTAGTAACCAAGTATTAGAACTTTGGGTTAAAGTTAACTGGCCAGATGAATCTGTGAACGATACATTATCATAATCAATAGAATCTGATTCAGTATCACTAAATGTTAAGGTAACTAATGTTCCACTTGAACCGGTTGCTTGATTTGTGTTTAATATTGATGAATTACTGAATACAATATCAGGTGCATTGTTAGTTGTTACATTAACACTTATACTTCCACTACCAACATTTCCATATTGGTCAGAAAATGTTATATTTGAGTTAATAGTATCTCCACTTGTCTCACTACTTCCACTTATATTACTACCAACTGTTAAATTACCACTTGAATTAACTGCAATTAATGCGTTTGAAGAAGTAAATTCTTGTACAACTTGTGAACCATAGTTAGGTGAGTAAGAAACTGATAAATCTCCTTGTGTTCCTGTTCTACCATCTGAATTTAATCGTATTGTGTTACCACTTGTTGCTGATTCTATTATATAGAACGTACCATTAGTACTCAATGTACCTGTATCTGATTGTGATATTATTAAACTTCTATCATATGAGTTACTTTTACCAAAATTATCAAATGTGTTAAATGTATATGAGTATTCATTAGATAACAAATCTCCTGATGATTGAATATCAACTGATGATGAGTTTGAATTGTTATATTGTAATTGGAAAGAGGATGCATCTGTTCCACTTAACGATGCAGAGTATGGAGTATCTCCTTCTGTATCAGTTATTGTTACATTTACCAAGTCAACACTAGCGGTTGCTTCGTTTGTATTCATATCACCAGTAATATCACTAAATGATGCACTTGGGTGATGATTTGCAAATACATTTATAGTAACTGAAGTTGTATCAGAGTTGTTATACTGGTCTGTAAATGTTATATTTGAACTAATAGTATCTCCACTACCTGTTCCTGAACCTTTTAGATTTCTACCTATGGTTAAATTACCACTATTATCTACTAAAATAGCAGGATTAAGTGAACTGTACGTGGAAACGACTTGTGAACCATAGTCTGGTGAGTAAGATACACTTAACTGTGATGTGTTACCTGCTCCGAAACCACTTGCATCTCTAATTGAATCATTAATGTTAGCAGATTCTATAATATATGATGTTGTATCTCCACCCAAAGTACCATCATCTGCTTGTGCAACTGTGATTGTTCTACTACTATATACTGTTGATTTATCAAATGTGTCGAATACAGAAACATCATATGTATAAGTTCCTGCTGATAAATTACTTCCTGCATGAATACCAATTGAACTTGAAGCTGCATTACTGTAAACTAAATCAAATGATGAACCATTTGAGCCTCCTAATGAAGCTGAAAATGGTGAGTTACTTTCTGAATCAGAAACACTCATACTAACCATTGTTTTACCATTTGTTGATAAGTTTGAATTAAAGTTACCAGTATTATTTGTAAAAGTTGCGGTTGGTGCTTGATTTATAACATATCTAGAATCATACGATGATGTAAGTTGTGAAGAACCACTAATAGTTCCAACAGGTGTTTGTGTTAAATATGATGAAGTTGATGCACTTATACCATCTACTTCAGTTTGTATTGAAGAAGTAAATATATTTAAGTTACCAATTGGATGAGAACCACTTAATATATCAGTTCCTCCTAATACTTGAACCGAACTTGAAATCAATCCACCTGGAATTGATGTTATATCTGTATAATCAACCGAACCACTTGATGTTAAATAAGATGAAGTTGTTGATGAAATTGCATCTACTTCAGTTTGAATTGAAGATGTAAATGTGTTTAATGATGTATTATCACTATGAGATAGTGAATCAATTCTTGAATCAATTGATGATGATAGTGATGTTACACTAACATCAGTTGCATATGTTGCATCTAATGAACCTGTAAAGGATTCTAATGAATCAATTCGTTGATCTTGAGAACCACTATCAGTTTCTAATTGAGTTATTCTTAAATCAGTTGAAGCTGTATATGTATTTAATTCTGTAATTGGATGAGAACCACTAAGTAATCCTTTACCACCAGTTAGAACATCGTAATCTACTTGAGATGAACCACTAATTGTTCCGGCTGGAGCCTGAGTTAAATAAGAGGATGTTGTTGCAGAAATTGCATCAACTTCTGTTTGTATTGAACTTGTGAAAGTGTTTAGATTGGCTACATCCGAATGAGATGAAGAAATAAATCCTAAATCAGTTATTTGTTTAGAGCCACTTATAGTTCCTGATGGTAATTCCGAACCTGTTGGGATAGTTACAGTATTACCACTTGTTATTGTTAATTGATCTCCACTTACAGAAAGTGTTTGAGAATCGGTTTCACTTGTTAAATAAGATGATGTTGATGCAGATAATGCATCTACTTCAGTTTGTATAGATGAAGTGAATGTATTTATCGATGTAGTTGAATCTGATGAGGAAATGAATCCTAAACCAGTAATTTGTTCTGAACCACTTACTGTTCCACCATCAATTGATGTTAAGTAAGAAGAAGTTGCTGATGAGATTCCATCAACTCTTGTTTCTATTGAAGAGGTGAATGTATTTAGTGAACCTACATCTGAATGTGAACCGCTTAATATTCCTGTTCCACCTAATATTTGAACTGAACTTGAAATTATTCCACTTGGAAGTTGTTCCGAACCACTTATTGTACCAGCTGGAGTTTGGGTTAAATAAGAGGATGTTGTTGATGAAATTGCATCTACTTCAGTTTGAATTGAAGAAGTGAATGTGTTAAGATGTGTTATATCTCCACCTCCACCACCAGAACCACTTAATGCATATCTTAAATCATAAGATGAAGTTAATTGAGAACTTCCACTAATTAATGAAGGTACATTTGTAAGATTTGAATAATCTATTGAACCTGTAAGTGAAGTTGCTTCTAAAGAACCTGTTATTTTAAAATCAGAAGATACATAATACCATGCAGAACCGGTTGACCATATAGATGAACCTCCTCCTCCTCCACCACCAAGTGAAGATAAATCAACAGAGTTTCCTTCTGAAATAGTTAATACTTTAGATACCGAGTTAAAAGAAACTATTTGGTCATCAGTATCAACTGTACTAAGTGATGTTGCAATAGATGAACTGAATGCAGTAAAACCATCTGTCTGAGTTATATCAACTTGAGATGAACCACTAAAAAGAGTTGGTAAGTTTGTAAGGTTACTATATGATATTCCAATTAAAGATGAACCATCTCCTTGAAATGAACCAGTAAATGAACCAGAAACACTTGAAGCTAAAGAAAAATCTACTGCTCCAGCACCCTCTACGGTAAAATCACCTTGGATTACCGAAGCGGTTACTACACCCTGTATCTGTTTACTCGAAATTAACGTTGCCATACTATCTACTTACTATTTTACCTTTAACCAAGAAATCAGTACTAACGATAGAGCCAGGACTCATTGTAATGGATTGGTTTGTTTCTAATATTATATTTGTTCCGTTATCTGTAACCGAATATGTTTCTGCAGATTTTTTTACTCCCTGTAAATACAAATCAATGTAGTCTGCTAAATTATCCACTTTCATGTCTTCAAATACAAACTTTTTATTAGAAAAAGTAAGTGTAAATAGAACACCATCTAATGAAATAGAATCTGGTATATGAGTAAAAATGGTTGTATCATTAATTACTTCTTGAACCAACGCCTTAAATCTAGCTCTATCATTAAAAGGAGTTATAATATTTGGTTTTTGTTTTGTGCTCATTAGTATACCTGTATATCCCCTTCTATTTTGATTACATCGCTTATAGCTAACAAATAATCGAAATTTGCCTTTTTAAATTTTATCAAAATATCCCTTCCACTTGTTGAGAATAGATAATCTTGTTCTAAAACATATTGTCCGTTTATAAATATATCAAATCGTGCGTGTTCGGGTCTAAAAACGCGTAAATTTAATTCTAAATCTTTTAATTTTGCATTTTCAAGTTTCCATATCCAATATAAGTTATGAGACATGTTTTGAACAACCAGTTGATATTCATCTGGTTCGTGAACTTGTTGTAAAATAGTTTGTAAATCTTTTAGTGCCATAATGTTATAATTCTATAAATTTACCTGTTATACCGATTTCATCTGAACTTGATACAATATAGCCCAATTCAGTTTGTGATGAAACTAAATCCGTTGGATATGTACCACCTTCTGATAAAGAACCTGTATTGAAATTAAAAGTAATCTCTGTTCCTACTTCTTCATAATTATATTTTTGATGTGCAACATATACACCATTTACATATACTCTAAACCAATCATCCGTATTAAATACTCCGTTTAATTCAGGTGGTAATTTAGGCAAATCAACAGATGTTAATTTTACACTATCATCATCTACAAAAGTAGCCTGTTTTGAACCACGAATAGACATAAAATCAATTATATCAGAATATTCGTTATACATTTTCTTTTTAACTTCAGAATTTGTTCCATTTCCACCAGATAATCCAGTTAAATCAGTTTCTAATCCCCAAACTACCTTTTTTGGAGATAGGGATTTCTTATGAGTTGTTTCGTTGTTAAATTGTTCTGGTAATAGGTAAGCATTTACCATCATAGTAAATGTAGTTCTAACTATTCGCTGAGAACCCTCACCAACTTCGGTAGTATTATCAAATGAATCAATTTTTACTCTAAACTTAAATCCACTTTTATCACCCCAATATTCATCAGTAGCATATTGAAACGCCTCTACTATCTTATTCATATGTTCTGTAAAATCAGTCCATACTAGTACTTCATATGAAATTGTAACATAATCTGGCATTACAACATCAAATATTTCAACTGGTCTTGCCGTACCAGTCATTGCTGAAAACTTATCGTATTTATGTTTTTTAGAATATTTTGATATTGATGGATAAGATACATGACGATTCATAGTAGATGACATTCCTTCATCTCGTTCAATTGAATTTCTCTTAAACATTATAAGAGGAATTTGTAATTGTCCGTTTTTATCTCTTAAGTACCCATTTTTTTGAATGGCCTTCCATCTTTCAGGATTACCATACATTACAGGTACTTTTATTTTTTCTCTAAATACTTCAATAGATGGTACAACAGTATCTATCATGTGTTCGGCTATGGCCAAATCAACATCATATAAACGAACCCCTCTTCCTTTTTCTTGGATAGGTGCTTCTATTTTTAATTGCTCTCCTCTATTTATCGGAAGATTTTTTAGTGGGTCTACTGCCATTATATTGTTCTTTCATCTATTTGTACTTGGCTTCTTCTTACCATAATTCCTGAAGCTATTAGTTGATTACTTGCATCTGCAAACGTATTAGTTTCTTTATCATATATTTCAGGTTGTCCACCAATCCATTGTGGTTCTCTAACATTATCTAATTCATAGTATATTCCATCAAATAAAATAACATCACCAATTTCAGGATATCCAACTTCTACATTTTGTATGGCTTCTGTTGGTATGAGTGTACCATTTATATCTCTAACCTTTGGAACTGCATATGAAGTTTCTCGGATTCTCTGTATATTAAATCTAAATTCAACCATACCCTGTCTATCTGCACCAAAACCCTCATATACAATATTTATTGGTTCTCTATCTACAATACACATTAATGTAGAAGGTGCTCTCCATACCTTACCGAGAGATTCTCCGTATAAATTTGTTTTGGTTTCACCAACTGATACTTTAAATAAAACAATTGCTTGCTCTACTACATAATCAACTACTTCTTCTGAAATAGTTTTTATGAAATCTAAATCCTTTGCATTGAAAAACTTTGGCATAATATTATCCTACATAAATTGCTAATGGAACTTTATTCATAACGGTCTGTTGTTGGTCGACCATTGCTGCTTCATTCTCCATTCGTTGTTTCTTACTTACTTCATTTAAGTTTTCTCTTAGTTGTTCTACTAAGTTATCCTTCTCTGTTTGTGCTTCGGCTCTTAAAGCCGCACCATCTAACGATACGTCTGAACCAGGAATTGGAACAGATGAATATTTTTCTCTAACTGCACCCAATATTTCCTTTGCCAAAGCAAGTGTATATTTTCTAATCCATTGTTTACCAACATCATTGATATTAAGGTATTTAGCAAAATTATATCCTATGTTTGAATAATCAGATACTACATTTGGTAGAATAACAGTTGATGCTTCTCTAACCTCTTTCACAACTTGATATTCGAAATGATATAGATAGTCCTTTTCGGGTATTGGAAAAACTTGTAATTTATTATTTACTATATTAAATGTATGTGCTGATTTTCTAATCTGGTCATTGAATTCTATTTGTTGAATTCTTAATAAATCCTCGTAAATAGGCATCATAATAAATTGTGCTGCTGGTGAGAATGAACCGAATCCAAATTCATCAATTAAATTAAGAGTTCCTTGTCCACTTACCGAATAGGGGTCAAAGAATCTTTGAATAGCAGGTGAGGCTTCGTGAAATACCTTAGTTACATCAATTCTTTCTCCACTTTCACTTACTGCACCCCATAAAGCTTGTAAATCATAGTCCTGTACTCCTTTTTTTGCATTAATAGAACCACTTTTTATATCAGCTCTACCACCTACATTTGCTTGGTTACCATATGATTCAGCAATAGTGATAATGTTTATTAATTCAGAACCATTTACGGATTGATGTGTGTAATTCGATCCTGTTGGTTGTCCTTCAAGAGAACCAAGATTGTTTCGTATATTAAATTGATTTACTTGTGCAGAATACTCTGATACCGATTCTTCGAATACAGCAAAGAAGTTATCTGCTTGTAATTCAATATCTATGATTGGATACCCCAATCTTTTAGCACACCATGATGCTACTTTAGGGGCATCAGTTTGAAAATTCGTATCCGAATCAAACGTTCCAAATGGTGTTGATGATCCTGATGTGAATGTTGATGAACCCGTCCAAATTCTTGCTTGAGACATATTTTTTTTCCTTATTATTCAGTTATACATCTATAAATATTGGAAATTTAAATTAAAGGTGTTTACTATAAAGACTGTTTAAATAACTTCATCGCTTCATCTAATGTATCAACATATTCATTGTTTACTCTAAATTGATTTGAATCTGAATTATATATGATATGAATACAATCTTTAACAAGTAATCTGTTTTCGTTATTCTGTGTTGGGGTAACTACTCTTAGGTTTTCTAACTTATTGTTTTTTCTATCTCTATCAATGTGGTCTACATTCATTTTATTCGGTATCTCACCCTTCCATGCTTGTAATACTAATCTATGAATTAACTTAGTTGCTACAACTTTATCTTTCCTTAGATTTATTTGTACGTACCCTTTCTGATTATATCTTGATTTAAGAATTCTATTTGTTTTCTTATTACGAACAGTTCCTTTGTTAGAAATCTCGTATCCATCATATAATGGGTGTGTTTTATATTGTTCCATGTATATAAGTATAGAAAAAAGGGGTATTAACATAAAGTGTACCCCTTAATCTAAATTATAGACAAAAAAAGAGGGATAAATTAATATCCCTCTAATTTGTAAATACCTAAGTATTTTACTTCAAGTAAGTTTAAAACTTAATTAACTATAATCAATCGATTATAAGTTAGCTAAATCCTTTACATATACTTTTCCGTAAAATTCTGGTCTAACCATCTTCTTAGCATATCTCGTCATAACGCCACGTCTTGGTGTGAAGTTAGTTGGGTCATATACTAGAGGAGTCATGATTAAAGGTACATATGGTGCGTAAACAGCTCCAGTTTCAAGGAAATTACTTCCTTTGAATCCTAACAAGATTTCGTTTGAAGTCATGTAAGGGTTTTTGTAAACTGTGTATCTGTTTGCGATAGAACCAATAGTAGTTACACCGGCTGCGAAAGATGTAGCATCTTTATCAGCTGAAACTGTAAATCCTGGGATTGATTCTAAAATAGTACATACATCTGGAGAAGCAACAACGAAGTTAGCTCCACCTCTAAGTGTCAATTGGTGAATCTTGTTTGAAACTTTATTAAGTTTCGCACCAAGAGTCTGGAACCAAGAGTTCTTAGTATAAGCAGCTGAATTAGTTCCAGCAACCCATGCAGTGTTAGCTGAATCATATTCTTCACCTAAAGTTACAGACCAGTATTCAGTTGTTAAAGCATTAGCTTTTAACATATCAAGGATTTCTAAGTCAATCTCTAAAGAGATATATTCAGATAACATTGAAGTTAATTCTGCTTCTGCATCAATTGAATGGTATGCGTTTAAATCCTGTGCTAACTCTGGAGTCCATACAGCCTTTAGTTTTCTAGTCTTAGCAACAATTGCTTCAGACTTTAATTCTAAATCTACTTCTGGAATTCCGATATCAGCTGGTGTTCCTGGAGTGTTATCTTCAAAATCACCTCTGTTAGCTTCTACTGGAGCTTCAGAATATTTAACTGTTAAATCATCAGCGAATAATAATCCTGCTGTTTTCGCGAAGAAAACTGCGTTAGTACTAGATATTTTAGAGTGTGCTGGGTAAAATCCATCAGCAACTGAAAAATCAGATGCAGATATGTGGAATGAACGTACAGCATCTAAATCAGGTCTTGTTAAACCAGAATAAGCAAAAGATACTTTTGCTAATGTTCCAGCTGCTACTGAAGCTGATAATGAACTATCATAGTTCACATCTGCCCATGAAGCTGATGCTATTGTTAAGTCCGCGTTTGCGATATCCGTTGAACCGTCATTTACTGAGTATCCAAATCTACCTTCACCGTATAAACCGTTTATAGCTGAATCAGTAGAACCTACGTCCGTACCAGTACCACCGAAAAGTGATTTTCCGCTAAATCCAGGGTTACCCGCTTGAGCTGTACCATATTTAAAATCTAGATAAAAGATTAGTCCAGATGGTAAGTTCATTGGTTGTACACTAACGAATTCTTTAGAAGCAATCTCGCCAAAGATTCTTCTTACTAATGGAAGGGCAACGCCACTCCATTCTTCATTACCAGCAGAAGTACCTGTTGCGGTAGCTTCATCTAATAATTGTTTTGCTTGGTTCTCTAAAAGAACCGAAATTTGAGATTGCTCTCTGTCTGCTAAACCTTCAAGAAGTCCAGTTTGTTCCCATTTACCTTTAAGTTCTCTAGTCTCTGCTAGCATAACTTGCTGTGGGTTCTTTCCTTCCATTAATTTAGATAAATCAAAATTTGCCATTTTTATTTTCCTTTTTTTGGGTTAAAATTATTTAATATTTGCTAGTTGTTTGAATCTATCAGCCATCGTGTTAGTTGATTCAGTAATTACTTCCTTAGAAGGAGCAGTACTTGCAACTGATTTAGATGCGAATGATTCAGTCAATTTCGCGGTTGGTTTTTGTTTTCTTGAAGTACCACCAATTTTTAGTGATTCAGCAAGAGTTGAAAATACTAATTTAACTTCTCTAACATTCTTAGTTCTGTCTAACGTTTCAACAACTTTCATTTTTTGGTCATTGCTTAAGTCATAAGAACGGAATAGTTTGTTAGTGTAAAGTAATTTAGCATTTAATAAATTTACTTCGTTGATAGTTGATTTCAATTCCTTGATAGTACTTATTGCTTCTTCAAGCTCATTTTGTACTTCTTCAAGTTCATTAGTTTCTTCTACAACTTCCTCTTCAGATTCATCATCTTCTCCGTATCCCATTTCTTTAAGGATCTCGTCTAAGTTGATTTCTTCATCTAATTCTTCTTCAAAGTCTTCATCTTCTTCTTCAGAAACTTCTTCACCTTCAGATTCTTCATCATGATGTTCTTCTTCGATTTCTTCTGCAGGAACTTCTTCCTCTTCAGAAACTTCATCTTCGTGATGTTCTTCTTCGTGTGCTTCAACTTCGTCTGATGCGATATCGGATACTTCTTCAGATTCTTCATCATCAAGTTCTTCTTCAAGTTCTCTAATGATTGCCTCTAAATCAAGTTCGTCTTCGTCTTCTTCAGATTCAACTTCTTCTTCTTCAGAAACTTCTTCTTCAGCTTCTTCAGCTGGAGCTTCAACTTCTTCTTCAGAAACTTCTTCTTCTTCTTCGGATTCATCTTCAGCTTCATCAGCTTCAATTTCTTCTTCTTCAGTTACAGTTTCTTCAGTTACTTCTTCACCTTCTTCAGATTCTTCTTCTTCAGTTACAGTTTCTTCAACTACATCTGATTCTTCTCCTTCTAATTCGTGTGTTTCTACTACTTCGTTTTCTTCAACTTCTTCTTTATCTTCATCCGCTTCTTCAATTTCTTGAGTTAGTTTCTGAGATAGAATAGATTGTAAACGAGGTGTGAACGCTTCTTCTAAAGCGATTTTAGCGTTTGCGATTGCAGTAGCCCTTACAGCTTTTGCATCAGCGATAGCTTCTTTTAACAAATTTGAGTTTGTCATAATTTACCTTTCGATTTTATTTGTGTTTGTGAAAATATTGTGGATTTTCAATAGAAAATTAAAAAATCGGTTTTTTTGGGTTACCCTACATAAGAACTTCGTGGGTATTCATAAACCAATATAGTAAATCCACATTAATGGTGGATTATTAGTAATAAGTATATAAAAATAGATTATAACGTAAGATATTAATCTCTTTTATCGTTTCTTTTATCTTTTTTATCTAAATTCCTTTGTTTTTTAGGTTTTTTAGTATAAAACTTTGCTTTAGTATCACCATTGCCTTGTTTATCAAGTATGGTTTGTTTTTCTTGTTCTCTAACAGCCAATTGTTTTTCTCTTCTACGAACAGTTGTGGGTTTTTTGTAGTATCTTCTTTCTCTTACTTCCATAAGGTGACCAGAATCCATACTTCTTCTTTTAAATATCTTAAGTGCTCTGTTGATATCTCCCTTTCTTACTTCAACGGAAACAATTGGTAATCTTTTACTCATTCTCCTTTTTTTAAATAACTTGGTTGATTATGATATTTTTTTTACGATAAAATCAATATCTAAAAGAATCCCATATCCAGCACCTTCGTAGTTATACATTGGTTTGAATTTTAATTTAGTTTTCTTTTCAGCGTATTTGGCCAATTGTTTAGTTATATCATCTTTTGATGTATTACCTAATTTTTCTATCTTATCCAACTCAACTGATTTTCTAGGGATGAATTGAATTATAGGCTGTCCGTTATGTGCTTTCCTACCACCGGTTACCAAGAAATCAGGAAATACCGATGGTAAATCGGATTTATTATCAGTAGATTGTAACACTACCTTTCCTTCATTAAGTATATCTGAAAGTTTTATCATTATGATAATTGAAATAGTTTTTCTTCTGCAGCTGCATTGGTTCTGTAATCATAATGTTTTGAATTTACTCCAAAATCTTTTAGGGATTTTTCTAACCAAATTCTATATTTTATTTTACCATACTTTTTTTCTACTTTAGAAAGTATATCGTAAAATTTAGTTTCAGATTTACCAGATTTCTTTTTAAGTTGAGATATTTCTTTTTTATCTTCTTTAATTTCATTACGTCTCACTATCATTCCCGCACCACCATCCTTTTTAACGGATTTTAAAAACTTCTTTGCATCTGATTCAGATTTATAAGAAGCAGTTGCTGGTTTTATACTACGGTTTGATACATCTTTTTTAACTTTAAACAATACATGAAATGGAGTTCCTTCTGTAATTGTAGATTCATCTAAATCTATCATTTTATCAAATTCAACAAATGATATAGCATCTTTGGGGTTTACTTTGAATTTCTTGGCGGCCTTTAATACAAGTTCTCTTGTGATTTTAGAGTTTGGTAATTTATCAATTAGTTTAGAAAAGTTACCATCTACCCATACCTTTGGATTCTTAGTAGTTTTTTCGTTAACTGATGATTCATTAAATACAGTATAATTTTTGATACCTATCTTCTTTACAAGTTTATCAATTGCATGATAATCTCTATCAGGATGATTTCCATCTCCAAGTTCTATTTCAACTTGACCTTTAGTTGGTCCGATTTTACTTACTTGTACTTTATATTTTTTATTTATCTTTTGGACTGCCTTTTTTAAAGCATCTACCTTATTAGAATTTGGTGGAGTTACCGATTCTCCAAATAATCCTACTAAATCTCCTTGGTATTTATTTCCTGGTCTACCAGAAAGTGCAGTTGCAAAATTCAATCTATCTTTTAACTTACCTTTTTTAAGAAATTTAAAAAGTTCCTTATCATTAAGGCTATAATCTTTTATAAATTTTTCTACTGCAGAACCACGAGTTCCTGTTAATCCAGCAATACCCATTGATAATTTACTAACTTCATTAATATTTTCTGCAAACTTAACCAAATCTCTAGCTCTTTTAACTAAAGTTTTAGAAGGGATACCATATGTATCACTCATTACATCTTGTGTGAATTTGTTTGTTAGGAAACCTTGTAGTTCTTTTTTAGTAGCAACACCAACTCCGAATGAATCTTTTGCAACTTTATCTAATTCTTGAGCAGTTAACTTACCTTTAAAGTAATCTGTTAATGCATCTTTTTTAAAGTTGTATTTCTTTTCGTTTACTACTGATTCGAATGTTCTCTTCTTAGATTTAGATACAATTTTTAAATCTTTTTCTTTTGCTAAGATGTATTTTTCAAATCTTCCATCTTTACCTAAGTTAACTTTGTATTCACCATTATCATATCTAACTACATCACCAACAAACTTTTTCTTATATTTAGGGTCTATCCATTGAACTCTTGCATCGTAAAATTTTGGATTGATTTTTTCGTTTATTATAGATTCGTTTGGTGATGTTTGTACCGAACCGGTTGTTATAGTACCTGTTGATGTTCTATTACTAAATTTAACATGCTCTTCATCTAATACAGTTCCTTCGTATATAGATTTAAGATATTTGATAAAATCAGTATCTTTACTCATACTCTTAAACTCTTTATCTGAAAAGACTTTCTTAACAAAGTCTCTAACATCTTTAGAATCTTGTCTTATTTGGTCTATTTGAGAAAACATACCTTCGTTCATAGTTGATTTGTTTTTATTATCCATTACAACCACCTTTAGTTATTCCACCACATCCACAACCACAATCTGATTTAGATTCTTTTACTGATTCTTTAAGATTTAAACTTCTTTGAGCATTTACCAACCCATCGATGAATCCTTTTAACATTTTTTTAGTTCCTGCCTCATCTCTTGCTTTAATCGGTTTTTCTAAAACTTTTACATTATTTTTTATATATTTAACAATTGCATTATCAACTGCTCCCCATCTTATTTCTGCTTCGTTTACTGATTCATTAGTCATTCCCAAACGGTCTTTCATTTGGTCTTCGGTAATTTCACCCAACTTATAGTATCGAGAAAGAATGTGTCCCATATCTTCATATAATCCAGCCATTCTTTGGTCTAATCCTTTTGCTTCAACAGCACATTTATCAAATTGCTTACCCAACTTATCCAATTCACTCATGTTTCTCTTAACAGTATGTTTATCGAACCAATCATCACCTTCATGTATTGCAAGTGTTCTTGCTGCTTCTGTGATACCACCAAGTGTTTCTGCGATTTCTTGAAGATCAGATTTTCTATCAAGTGATTCTTGATATTTGTTGTATGTAGAAACAATTTCTAAGAAGTGTTTTTTAACTTCTAAAGAAAGAGGTCTTTTTTCCTCACTTGCTTCTTTTAATAATTGAGTTAATTTAATCATGGGATTCTCCTTAAAATAATTTTTTTAATTTAGTGTCTTTATAAGTATCAGCGTAATACCACTTCTTATCTTTCATATTATATAAATATACAAATTCAGCACCATTCTTACTATCAGCAGCTTTTAGATATGATTCAACATCTTTAGAATCACCTTTTTGTGGTTGTCCACTTTTATAGTATTCAATATCCTTATCATTAAAGATTCCTCTTGCTCCACCCATCTTGATTAGTTTAAGAACATCTTTATCATTTTTCATGTGATGTTTTAAACCTTTTTTCATATTTGATGGATAACCATCGTAGTGAACATATGCAGATATAATTTTACCGTTACTACCAATCACACCAACTTGAGAACGAGTTCCTTCGTTAATTTGAATTGATTCAGGTATCATATCTGATATAGATGTTGTTGATTCATTCTTCTCATCGAAGATTGATTGTATTTTTGCTGCTAATTTATGTGAACCATTCATTTTCAAATCAAATGCAATTGCATCTATTGATTCTTGACCATCCCAAGATGATTCTCCAGTTGCTGAATGAGCGATATCATCAGTACCCTCACTTGAATCACCAAATGATGAACCCCATGCCGTATCTTTTTTCCATTCATCATATTCATCTGTGAACATTTCCGGTTTGTTTGGGTCATCTGAAGGATTCTTAGCAAGTTCAGGATTATCTTCTAAAACTGCAATAAGAGCTCTTGATTCAGAGTGAAAGTTTGCATCTGTTAAAGCTTCAACAGCTGCTTGAGACATTCTTTTTTCATATTCTTCTTTACCTAACTTACTTGGTGATACTCCTAAACTTTGTGCTTTTTTACGAACAACTTTGTTTACTTGAGGATTACCAGCTCTTGGTTTAGATGGTTCTGATGTAGGTTCATCATTCTTCTTAGGTTCTTCTTTTTCCGGTTTATCAAAGATGTTCACTTTAGGAACATCTTTACCGGCAGAAGGTTCATCACCTCCCTTCGCTGCTTTTTGCTTGTTATGAGTCCCTGCTTTTATTGCAGAATCTCGTGATTCTTTAGATTTGAAAACAGATACCACACCACTATCTTTATTGATAGCAGTAAATGATTCAGCTTCTTGTAAAGCTTTTTTTGCTTGATAAGCAGTTCTTACACTATCTAATGTAGGTAGTGCATCACCAATTTGTCTATTTTCGAAACCTGGTGATGATTCATTTAGTAAATCTGTTAGTTTAATCATTTTGTTATTTCCTTTTATTTTTTCCTTCAACGATAATTTTTTTACTTGTATATCTATCAAGTTTGCCGTCTTTAGTAAGTTTTACTTCATAATTAGTTTTACGAATATCATTGTGGCCACCCTTATAAGGAGAGTCACCAATTGCCTTCTCATGTTTACCTAATTCTATCTTATTATTTTTAAGATAATCTTGAATGCTAAATGCCATAATTCTTTTAATTTAATTCTGTTATAATTTCTCTCATCAAATCTTGTGATTTACAATACTCATTACAAACCAAAGTTTGTTTTTGTAATTGTTTGGTCACAGATTCGTTCATTGGAGTCATAAATGCACCATGAGTTGATGGATTAGAAACGAAATCCCAACCTATCAATTCAAAATCTTCACCTACTTTAACTTTTCCTTCTCCTATATTAACAACTGAACCCATTCCTCTTGAAGATATTCCAAGAAGGATTCCTGCCTTTAATAATTCTTTTAGTATATTTCCACTTGGAGTTGGTAATATCTCAACAGTACCTACTAAATCATCATTATCCCAATGAATCTCTCTTACGTTATGAGAAACATTCTTTAAATTGATTACCGAAGAATCTGGATGGTCTAATTCACCAAGAGCTCTTCTCTCTGTAATAAGTTGTTCGTATTTTTTGGCTTCTCTTTCTAAGATTTCTCTTGGATAGACTCTACCATTTTGATTTTCTGCACCTGCTCTTTGTAAAATACCTTTAACGATAGTTCTTCCGCTATCATCTTCTTTTACTTTACCTTCGAACAGTCTTGTTTCTATTAATAAATTATTCATTATGCTCCCCAACTTTTACGTTTTTTAAACAAATCAAAAAAGATTGCTGAAACTTCTGTACGAATCATTTTTCTGATTGTATCCTCATCGGATTCAGATAATTCTTCGCTGATGTTCCCTAACTTAACGTTATGGATTTCTTCATCAATTATTTCTAACAATTCTCTTTTGGTCATTATATTATTATTATCCGATTTTCTTTAAAGAATGAGTATGTGTTGCAACCCAATCCTGTCCTTTTAATCCTGCCATTGATGCAGCTTTCTTAATTGCTTCAACAGTATTTCTTGCTTTTACTTTATACTTATTCTTCTTAGATAATTTAACACCATTAAGATTCATATCTGCGAAACTCATTTCCCACATTCCAAATCCTTCTTTGATTACTGATTCTTTAACTTCTTCTTTCGTATCATCATCTTTTTTATTTTTAGCTAACATTTTTTCAAATGCTGCCTTCTGTGCAGGTGATTGAGCTTCTTCAACTTTAACAGTTTCATCAGCAGAACCAAACGTGGGGTGTGTTCCGTTTCCTCTACCAAATCGTTCGTTCTTTTCTCCTTTACCTTTCCAAGTTTTTTCAATATTATTAAAGAATGCCTTTTTTTCGTCATCAGACATTTTAGGAATTGATTTTCCTGCCTTATCTAACGCCTTTTTAAAGAACTCTTGATATTCGGATTCTTCTATCATAGTTTCTCTAACTATGTTTTTGAAATTTTCTCTAGTTATTTTCATTTTTCTATCTCCTGTATGGTTCTGGCGATATTAATCAATCGCTCCTTTATCTTATAAATATGTTTATTTGTTCTTTTCCAATAATCTGATGAATCTAATTCATTCATTGTTTTAATTTTGTTATACCAATTGAAAAACTTTTGAGTTTCAGCTAACTGATATTTTAGTTCTTTTAAACCCATTGCCATCTTCTTATGAGGATGTTTGGTTTCATCATTTTTTATTGCTAACCAACGATTTACTGGTCTTTTTACTTTAGCTTCGTTTACTGATTCTAATATCTTAGAGTTTTTTTCTATTGAAAGAATAACATTTTTTTCTCGTCTAATAGATATTCCTTTGAATGTCGATTTATTAAAATATTTATTCTGTCCACTTTGATAAGCCGCTAAAACATCATGGTGTGCAAATACACCACCTGGTATATTATATATGATAGTTCCTTTAGGTAATATTACATTCGTATAATCACCGATTCGTACACCCTTAACATCTCTTTTTAATTGGTACTTTCTATTATCTAAACCATATGTCCCACCACTCATAGTACCTGAGTTTGGTCTGAAAGATGCTTCGTTTACCTTACCAACTAATTTCATTCCAAGTTGAGTAGCTATTTTCTTCTTTTTATTCTTATCCTTACTACCATTATCAGAAAAAGCCTTAGGCGTAGAATAACCACTAACGTTTCCAGAAGTGGTTGATTCATCTATCTCCTTTTCAATTTCTTGAATAAGTTCTGATATGTATTTATTTAGATTTTTGTCCATTGACATTTTTTATTTCCTTGATGAGTTCATAAGATAACATTAATGCCGAAACTTGTTCATCTAAAATCTTCTTACCAACTTTTTGTTTTTTCAAAACATTGATGGTTTCTCTAAGTTTGATTTTAGTAATCTTATCTTTCATTGATTGATACATCGAATGGAGTTCTGTGATGGTTTTTACTAATTCTTTAGAAAAGTATTCACCAAATTTAGAAGTGTTTGATACATTATTAATATATTCTCTTAACAATCCCTTTTGGTCAGAATTTAAATTAGTATATTTCTTATTAAATGATTCAGTTAGAATTTTAAAAGTAAGTAATCTTAAATCCTTTTCTTGTTTCTTATAATCTTCAATTAACCTATCTTCTTTTTCCTTTAAAGTAGTAACTTTAGTTGAGATGTGTTCTACAAGAGTAAACTTGGAATCAAATACATCCTTTACATCAGTAACGTTTATTGCCTTTGCTTCAAATAACTTATGAATAGAAGCTAAAATCTTATAATTAGTAACAGGAGATGACATGAAATTATCAATATCTAATGTTTCCTTAATTACTTTAACAAGATTGTACTTTTCTCGTTTAAGTTTAGTATAATCCAATCGTGTGTGGGCCTCTAATATAGCATCAATATACTTCTCCGCTTTGGCCTCCGAATTATACTTTTCATTGATCAATAGATTAAAAAGTCTTAGTTCTTTTGCCAGCTCACTTTTGCCTGCAAAGAATTCTTTTATGATTTCCTTCGATTTTTCTTCTGAACCATTTAACACTTCAAGTGTTATTTGTTTTGTTAGAAGCTCGAATAGAAACCCTGTGTTTTTAAATTTAGAGTGTCTTATTTTTTTCATTTGATATTATTCCAATTTTGATATGGTAAATATTATATCCTATTATAAATATAAAAATATAAAAGATAAATTAATTTTCCGTATCTTCGAGGATATTGTCCTCATTTAACATGTCTGTGTCTTCGTGTAAATACTTTCGTTTTGATGAAATTCCATTGATATATTTCAATGCCGTGTCTTCGGAAGTTCGAGTACGTTTCGATGTTCTTTCTTTATCACCAAGTGGATCTCTACCTAATGGGTGCTTATCTTTCCCATATGTACCACCTTCTCTTGGTCTTCCACCTTTATTCTTAATCTCTTGTTTTATTTTTTCAATTGATTCTTCAATATCATCTGGTTCTTCATCTTCGGTTGCAGGGTCATTACCCTCATCTTCAATAGAACGGAAACGGAATCGATCTTTCAAATCATCTAACATTCTAACTCTCTGTACATCTTGTTCTCCACCACTTAGTTTAAATATGTTTTCATATACCCAATCTTTGGATAACATATTCAATCCTTGTATATCTTGAGCCAATCTAACTTTCTCACTCCACAAGTTTACTTTTTCTTGTTCGTATATTGTAGATGGATTAACTAATGATAAACTAAAGTTAGTCATTTCTGAATCTTGTATTCCTTGTGCATATAAATGAACGATTGCAATTTTAGATAATTCTGAAACTACTGTTCTCTGTATTCTTTCAATTGTTCTTGCGAATCTTACATCCTCTGCTGCTAATGTTGCTTTACCATTTACATTTTCTTCATATCCCAAATATGCTCTTGGAATTTTTAATGCTGCAAACATTTTGTTTTTTAAGTAATCAATATCTTCAATAGATGCATATTCCATTCCTGCAAGATTATCAATACTTGTACCACTATCACCACCACGAACAGGAAGATAGAAATCTTCTGTTAGGTTTTGCATATTGTATTTTAAGTTATAGTCACCGGTATTCTTATCAACAAAAGGAACTTTCTTCATCTTGTTAATAATTCTTTGCATATAGTTATCAACTTCCGTTGGAGGAATGTTACCGATATCAATTTTGAAAACTCTCTTTTCAGGTGCTCTCATAATTCTATGGATTAACATTGCATCTTCCATAAGAGATAATTGTTTCCACAATCTTCTCCCATTTTCAATCATTGATTTTCCATATGGTAACCAGTTTGTATCTGCTAATAATCTAAAATGTGCTATTTCAAAGTTTTCGTATTCTTCTTTACCATTCGGGTCTTCGGTAATTTTAAACTTAACTGAATTTGGATTAGTAGGGTCTGTTCTTTCTAATCGTTCTGTGTTGTAAACAGAATGTGGAGTAACATTTACAATACCCTTTCCATCTGCCACTTCTAAACCTAAGAAGAAATCACCATACTTACACATATTTCTTACCCATGGCCATAAGTTGAATTCAACATTAAGGATATCATAGAATAAGTTATCAAGAACATCTTTTACTTTTTCGTTATCCGAGTGAACCATTAAAGTATCACCGAATTCGTTTTTTAATGTAGATTCATCTGCATATATATCAAGTGCCGAAGCTAATATAGGATCATTATCCATTGCATCGTAATCTCTAAAAACTTCTCTACGAACTTGTTGGTATGCCATTGATTGGGCACCACCTGCTTGCTCGAAGAACGATTTTTGTATCTTCGTATATCTATCTCTTAGAGAGGATAGATTTGTTTGTTGTCTTTCATCACCGTCAAAAACTTTTCTTTTACCATCTTTGTCAATCGTTACGATTGCCGTAGTACGGAAGAGTTTTGTTAGACGTCCAAAAAATGAAGTATCTGCCATTTGTATTTATTTATTTAATTTATAACCTTTATTATTACCATTTTCTACAAGATATTTTATCTTGATGTTTGTCAATGATATCATACTTATTTTCTTCTATACTATAAATATAGATTTATTCAATTAATCCTTTTTCTTAGTATCTAGTAACCAACTTAGGTCTTCTTCGTGTTCACCTATTCTCATTTTCCATGGATTTTCATCCATAGAAGTGTTACCACCAAACCCACCTTCGAATCCCGCAGTTGATTGTCCTATTCCACCCAAAGTTTGTTTAGTTAAATCAATTCCTTCTTGTCTTAATCTTAATGCAGTATCACGTACCCACAATCCGATTGATAATGCCATCGTTAAATCATCATTATATCCTCTCATTGCTTCTGCCCTATTACCATGCCATATAAATGTAAACAATTCATCTATCATTCGTGTGGAACGTATAGTTACCGATTTTTCTCTGATATATTGTTCTAATTTAGATATAATAAGTGGTCTTGTTTTGGAAGTTGTTGAAAAACCAGGGACCATACCTCGTTCTTCTGCTCTGTATTTATTATGTAATTGATTTTCCACATCTACATACTTTAAATCCTTACTCATATAGAATAAGTTCTGATATCCTCTATCAATTACTTGTTGAATTACTGCCCAACCAATATTAGCGTTTTCAATTACCAATAATGCTTGATTATATTCAGTTGCAAGTGCTACCAAGAAATTTCCGAAATCTTTTGTATCTAACTTCCCTTTATATTCAGCAACTTGGGTTGAGGCCTCAATATCAATCACGTGACAGGTGGAAAAATCACCCCCATCACCACGAGCAACATCAGCAACAACCATATATCCTCTATTGTAATTTGGATATTCCCATTTCCAAAGATTACCATCAAAACCAGTCTTTTCAATTGGTTCTTGACAATAAGTTTCTTTATAAAACATTAAAAGTTGTGGGTCTATTACAGTATCACCAGAAGATACGAAATCACAATCACATTCTTGAGCCGCTCCTTTTGGTCCTAATAAAACTTCTTGTTCATCTCTCCATGCTTGATCTCTTTCAGGATGAATCGACCAATGTAATCTGATATTATTAAATGTATTTGTTCCTTCTTCAGAACCTACCCATATTTTGTGGAAAAAGTTCCCAACACCATTTGGAGTAGAAAGAATAATTGCATTACCACCCGTTGATAAGGTAGATTGAGCCGAAACCCATATATCCTCAATTTTATCAATGAATCCCGCTTCGTCAAAGACCAAAAGTGATAGTGCTTCAGAACGCCCTGCATCCGATGCGGCTGAAGTTGCTTTAATCTGAGAACCATTTGAATATCTTAAAGATAATTTGTTATCTTCTACTGTGTTTTGTTTTAACCACGAGGGTAAATATTGATTCATCACTCTAACCTTCGTTACAAGGTTCTTTGCAACTTCTTGCTTGGTTGCAATTACTAATACGTTAAAATCTTGGTTAAATAACATCTTCCAAAGTGAAAATCCAGCAGTTAAGGTTGAAATACCTGTTTGTCGAGATTTTAGGATAATATTATATCTGTGTTTTGTAAATTCTTCAACTGTTCTTTCTTGGAACTGATATAAATGGAATGGAATTTTACCACGTACAGGATGCTGTATCATACAATACTTCTTCATGAAATATGCCGGATCTGATGCACATTTCTGATATTCAAGTTTTATTATATCCTTGAGTGATTGTTTGGCCATTGTTACTTCTTTTTCTTCTTAAATGAAATTTTCCAATAAATAGAACCACCAATATATGGAGTTACTGTGTTGTTTACATTTAATGCACCAACATCGAGACCCCACATTTTATCTTTTTTATCTTTATATAATATACCAATTTTCGCTTGGTTTAAGAAATTGGTTTTGTCAAAAGCTGCACCGATTCCATAATAGAATTTTCGTTTAGGTAATTCTTTTACTACCGTTGTGTTGTATATTGTAGGGATTTTAAAATTCCATACAACATCTCTACTTATTATTTTGTTTTGAGTTATGGTATCTGTAATGATACCGAATCCTAAAGTTGGGTTGGGTTTTGTGCCCAATGAATCGATAGTAATATCAGGATCAAAATCATATGTCAACTGCAATGTATCCTTTACTTTATATTTTGTAAAATAGTTTTTGATAATCTGTAATGAATCGACATTTGCAGGAATCTCCACAATCACATTTTTTATTTTAGTAATGTACTTAGGAATATATGTAGGAACTTCAACACGTTTTTCTACGAATACCGTATCTACCGTATGTTTAATCAATTCAAATTTCTTACCATCTACTTTTACGATATCTTTATCGGCAATAGTATCTCCACCACCACAAGACCTCATTAGTAATACAACGATTATCAATCCTACAATTAATATCTCTTTGAAATATTTTTGTAATATGTTAAATATAATGCTCATAGTTTTTTACTCTTAATTCTTCAAAAGCGGATAATCTGTTCGTTTCCAACTCTTCTATTTCTTTCGTACCGATATCAATAAGTTCTTGTATCTCTGCCTTAACTTCATCAATTGATTTTGGTAATTTCCATTTTTCAACAGAACCATCCTCATTAACGTACTCATATTCTTCAACTACCTCTGAGTGAGATTGTTTAAGTTCTTCTAATTTTTGTTTTCCATACACAATCATTTTTGTCCAGACCTTATAATTTTGATATGGAGCGAATAAACCTTCAACTCTAAGTAGAGTTTCTCGTTCGGATGTACAATTTAAACAAAATCCACCATTTTCAATAAATTTTCTATCTTTATCAGATTTTTTTATTGTTTTACAGGTGACATTCTTACACTTACCCTTTTCTTCAAGGTATTTTCGTATCTTTTGAAATGCTTCGTGGTTTTTACCGGTCTTTAAGGTATATCCTTCTTTCTTTTCGAATTTGTGATTGGTATCTTCCCAAACATCACCTACTTTATGTGAGGTCTTTGCCTTATCATAACCAATGGTTGTGTTTTTATCATACTCACCAGTTTGCACCATATCCATCAACTTTCTACGAGTTGGGTGCATATATTTTTTCTTAAATTCTTTTCCCATTATTACACATTAGGTTATATTGTTGTATATAAATATATAAAAATGAAGAAACCGTTATTTTTAGAAGAAAATACCTAAGATTTGATTTACACTGGCGAATGTTCCAGTTAACTTAAAGGTGTTTCCATTATATAAAAATACAATACCTTCATTTGGTACAATTTTCTTAGAACCACCGATTGATTGTAATCTCCCAAGTTCTAATTTAAGTTTTTCAATCTTTTTTGGGTCACCTGATTTCTTAACATCTTTAATTGTCTTATCAATTCGTTTTTTCATATCACGAACTGCCGCTGTGGGATTTACAGTTAATGCAGATGAAGTAAATTCTAATACTTCTGCTCCTAATCCTAAGAATATCTGTTCGAACTTCATTACGTTTGTTTTAGATATTTTAACTTGGTCTTGTTTATCTATTTTCTTAGACCATTCTAATGTTTTCTCATCAGTAATGTTTCTCTTGTCTAATCTAAATCCCTTATCGTAGAATGCCCATCTTTTAACTAATCCCATTTTAGTTTTGTTATCTAATGAAGAAGGAGAGTTTTTATCAACCCATTGAGACCACCATGCTTGATGATAATCTGCAACTCCATCAGTATCCTTTAAACTGAATTCTTTTTGTAGTTTAGATATCTGTGAATTATATTGAGAACGTTTTTTAGCTAAGTTCTGTGATTTAGGTAACTTCATAACAGGTGGGCCCTTTATAGTATAGTTATCTTGAACATCTTTATTGATTTGTGCAATCATACCTGCTAATACTCTTGCAGCATCTACGTTTTCACCAATTGCAATACCATCATCATTGTACTCCATAGTTCCATGGAATACCAATAATGCTTGTCCATAAGGAATAACATTAACTGATGTTGGATATATTACTTCAAGGTTCATAAAACACGCTCCTTGTTTGAATACCTTATCTCTTTGTTTTTCAGATAATGATTTAATAGAGTCTGAAAGGTCTTTCATTGCGAAGTTATAAGCTTTTTCTAATTCACCCCTACCAGCAAACTTGGTTGCAATTCCATTGATATCCAATGCATTTTCACCTTTGTTTTTTAAATGTCCTTTATTACGAGCGGCAACCAATCTCCCATCTCTCCATGAAATTGCCAATGCTTGACCATCTGTTTTTTCTCTTGCAAATTCCAATGTACCCTCTAATGCACGATTTACTATATCTTTAAGTTGTCCAAATGTTAAATTGATATCTGTATCAAATGGATGAGACATATGGCCATACGCACCACCTTCCATTAGAAGATTAGATTCGTTTATGTTTTCTTTTATTAAACTTTCGTTTTTTCCTTGGAATTTTTCACTCAATCTAACCATAGATTCTTTACTTCTAAAATCTCGGTTTGAACCTTTGTTATTTTTAAACCCAAATGATTTATAAAACTGAACTAATCTTGTCTTAGAACCACCGAAATCCGAGGAAGGAGTGGTGAATAGAGTTTTATTATTAGAATCTGCGTATTTAATCAAATCTTTCATTACCTTAGAACCAACACCATTACCACGTTGTTCTTTTGGAACTACAATTCTATGTAATTCTAATCTATCAGGATATTCGTAAATATCTAAGTCAACTTTGTATTTATTTGATAAATTACTTTCAATGTTTTCTTTTATTAAACTTTCGTTTTTTCCTTGGAATTTTTCAACTTCCTTTGCTCGTAATACTGGTAAGAATCTGAATTTAGCTCTTTTTATTATTCTTCCTTTTTTTCTTACTACGTTCTTATGAACTACTTGAGTTTGTGCAATAGATAAATCAGCTTTCTTAATACCAGGATATAATTCTTCTGAGAATTCGGCATAAACTTGTCTATATGCCATCTTGTAAGCAATCTTCTTAAGTTTAGAAAGAGGTTTTCTACGTTTCATTGTTCTTGCTCTTCTTCTAGCAATTTCCTTACCCTTTCCTGCCATTGCTGCTTTTCTTCTTAATCTATCAGCAGGTCTCATCTTACCTCGTTCATCGAGTTCTTCATTTAAACCCATCTTTTCTTGCCATGAATCAAATGCATCGAAATCATATTCTTGTTTTTGAGAATCCCATCCACATGAATGACATAAATACTTTTCACTATCATCAGCTTCTATTTCCCATTGATGATTACATTTTTCACATTTAACTTCCGTACCAGCTAATTCTACAATTTGTTCAAATACATTTGGAGCTTTTTTATGATATCTAAAAGTTACTACCTTCTTACCATTAATTGTTGGTAAACCATGTTCATCTTCACCAATAGTTTTAACAACTACCTTTTTGTTTTTGAATTTACCCATTAAAAGAGTATCTCCAATTTCTACTGGTAATTTAATTATTTCTTGTAATGAATTTTCAAACTCTTCTTGAGATTTTTTATCACCTTGTTGAGAATCTAATGATTGTTCTCTTTCGTCTTTATTAGTATCCAATCCACCTACTACTGAATATCCTACTAAGGAAGCTTTTCGTGTTACGTGTTTGAACCACTTAGAATATGCATCACTTGAATAGATATCAACTTGGTTAGTTGCAGTTTGTGCACCAAGTACACCAGCTGGGAATGGAGTTACTGCTTTAACAGGTCCGTTTGGATAAGTTGGGTGTTCATAATAATCTTCCAATTCCCTAGTAGTTATCATGTTTACTATTTCGTATCCAATTTTTGCTGCTCTTTTTGCATTGATACGAGCAAATACTTCATAGTTTGGAAAAAATATATTTGGTCCATCATCTGATTGTCCTATTCCTGATTTTGATGCTTCATTTATTAACCATTCTTCTATTCGTTCTTTTGGAATAAAAATACCTTCGTTTAATTTATCAGTAATTAACTTAAAGATGGTTTTATTAAATTTAGTAAATGCAGTATCTTTAAAGAATTTCTGTTTTTGGTCCTCCGAACCATTAGTTAGTCCATGTCGTACTTGAGTACCACTTACACCACCACCACTTATAGGTGCAGCATAAACATATCCTCTATCTCTATATCCTTCAGTTGGTTCACCTTTATATGGTTGGAAGTATTTCCCACCTAAACGTGCTTTATCCTTTTCACCAACTACGGTTATAAATGCAGTTGTTTCTTCTTCAAACTTTTTAAGTATTTCTGTTGGTTTGTATGGATTCTTAACTAAATGTATTTTGGAACTTGGAATTCCAAACATGGTTGTCATTATCTTTACCTTTTCTTTGAAGTTAAAAGGTGATTTTAGATTATCGGTTTTATTAGAAGTTCCTATGAATACATTATCCTTACCGAACTTCTTGACAAGATGTTGGTACGTACCATAGTGTCCTTTATGGAAAGGCTGAAACCTACCCACGTAGATAACTACTGTTTTATTAATAGGATTTCCATCCTCAAGTAGTATTTGTTCTACTAAATAATTTGAAAGTTCGCTCATATGAAATATACCGTATCAATATATAAATATAACGTATTAGATAATTAGTGATTTTTGTAGATAAACGGATCTCTCTTACGGAGTTCTTCCAATTTCTTCTTGTAAAGTTTGTTTCTCTTACGATTTTTAAAGTAAGTAATAATTTTTTTGATTAGGTTCATTGTTTATTAGAGTATTTAGATTTTTAATATAAGTATTTCCTACTTTTTTTGCACCGTAAGAAAGTAAATTATTTCTGTTATGTATTAATATGGGTTTCAGTTCCTCATTTAATATATCCCATTCTTCATTGGTTTTATTTATAAGAGTTTTAATAACACCCAATAACTTTTGCATCCTTAACGAATTATCTTCGATATCATCATAACTTTCATCCCAATAATCTCCAAAAGTTTTGAATCCAAGAGATTTCAAGTATTTTAATACACCAGGCCTTCCAATTAAAACAAATGGATGTAAGTGTTGAAATGGTTTAAATGTTTTTTCTGATATATAATCTCCTGCTTCATAAAACAATGTTTCGGTTGTTATGGAAAAATAAGTTTCTTTATATAACTTAGCTGATTCAAATCCAAATCCCCATACATCCCATATGTTATCATAATCAAGAACATTTTTTTCTTTTTGAACAAGAGTACGAAATCCTTTTATTATTTTATTTATAAAATCTTGGCCAGTCATATATGGCCTGTCATCAAATCCACTTCCATTAATTAAATCAAATCCAGCATCAAGTGTATATAACATTTTTATATCAAAAGAAGTATTTGTTTCATCAAATAATCCTTCATCAATCAAATAACTTATTAATATTAATCTATGTGGGGCAAGTCTTCTGTTTAAGCATAATGATTTTTTACTACGATTTGTAAGTAAATCCAAATCAGATTCTTTCATTAAACTATTTACATTTTTATTACCATTAAAATTAACAATATTATCTTGAAATAATATAGCTTCTGTGTCTTTAGATTTCGCCAATAGAGACCATGGGTAAAAGGCAGTGTATAATAAATTTTTAGGAGGATGTGGTTGATTATCTAAATATTGTTTATAGATATCATATGTATTCATCGCTGCAGTTATAACGATTACCTTAGATGCATTTATACCAGTTCGTTCACATGCCTTATGAATTGATTCAAATAAATTGCCATCAATACACCCCTCTGAACTATAATCAAATATGAAATAAAAGTTTTTTGCTTTAGAATATTCTATTGCTTTTTTAGAAATGAAATCAAAACAATGTTGTCCTTCGTGGTATGATATATCAATTCCATTTGCAATACCACTATTACCAAATGGGTGAATTGTGTAGTAAAAGTTTTCGTTTGTGTTATTTTCTATTATATTTTGAGTTGGATTGTAAACAATTTCACCTATATGAATATCCCTACACTCCCCTATATTTAAATTACAATCATATACAGATACTTGAGTATATACATTATTAAATTTATTTATGAAATCATGGGTTATAAAAAAATTATAATCCCACATCATATCTGTGTTATTCCAATTTATACCATTCGGAATAAATCCCCTTGGTCCTATGATATCAAATATTCTTCTAATTGACATAATACAATTCAGGATATTCAACTAATACAGTTGGTCCCCCTCTTTGCAGAGCTTCTGTATATGCTGGTAGTATTTTTTCAGCAGTATCCAACTTTATTACTGGTATATGTTTTAACATTGATGAAAATTCTTCAGTATAATCTGCTTTATGTTGATGACCAGGATCCAATGGTGTAGTTGATCCCTTTCCAACTCTAATTAATAAAGTTGGATTCCATTCCCCATCAGACATTACATTAATCTTATCAATATGATTAACCAATTGATTTGCAGCACATATAACAAAATCCCATCGTGGATAAAATGATACAACTGATTTACCAGCCATTCCCATTCCTAATGTCATTCCCATTTGTACTTCCTCCATTACCGGAGTTTCTATCATTCTTTCTTTTGGCAATCCCTCAATTGTTTTACTCATTGGATTTCCATAATAAACAATTTGCTGTCCTATGAATATCATATTAGGGTCTTCCATGCAAAGTTTCATTGATTCTGTCAATGCATCTAAATAGGGTGTGAATTCTGGTTCTTCCATTATGGTCTTGAATTAGGATTAAATTGTTCTTTGTTGGCTTTATACCATTTTAGTGCATCTATCAATCCACTTCTTAAATCATACTTAGGTTTCCAACCAAGTTTTAATAATTTTTCGTTTGATAATAATCTTGCTGGAATCATTGGTGCTTTGTTATTAACAAATTCTACCGGGTTTGTGTTTCCTTCGATTTCTTTAATTAAATCAAGTACTTCCATTACAGTATGACCACTTCCATAACATACATTATAGATATCATATGTATCAACTTTTTCTGCAACAACAATAAATCCACTTACCATATCATCAACATGAATAACATCTCTTATTTCAGTTCCATCTCCCCAAACAGGAATAGGATTTAAGTTATCTGCTACTTTTCTAATATTTGCTGGTGTAACATGACATTTTTCAAAATCATATTTATCATTCGGTCCAAATGAATTAGAAGGTCTGATAATTATACATTGCATTGGGTCGTGAATCTGATTAGAGAAGAACTCACATAAAGTTTCTCCATATCTTTTCATCCAACCAACTGCTTTATATGCAGGATATATGTTTGGTGTTTGTACATTCATATCTTCAGTACAATATTCTCCACCAATATCTGGATAAGTTGTGTTAGAAGAAATAAACATAAACTTACGAACTTTGTTTCTCCAACTTTGTTCCATAAGATTAGTATTCATTTCTACATT
>Ga0209091_10000218_pt1:0-55000 | contig 56180 bp, 52 predicted proteins | sample ArcticOcean_MG_C_6_FD_187438 | JGI IMG/M metagenome (GOLD analysis project Ga0209091, IMG submission 187438) | Marine microbial communities from western Arctic Ocean - ArcticOcean_MG_CB8_128 (SPAdes) (version 2) | ecosystem: Environmental > Aquatic > Marine > Oceanic | place: Arctic...
AGGTTTTATTTAATTAAATAATGTTATTATAAAATCTAAAACAAACGAAACAAAATATAAATGTTAGAATGTAATTAAGAAATAGAGAGTTATGACAGCAAATAGACTGTGAATAAAACCTATATTAATTTCTCTGGTTTGTTTGCTAATAAAAGATATAAGAACAGCAAGAGCCACTGTTGTATGGAATACAAAATAAATTAATAAAAACGACTGGGTAAAATTTTTATTTTCAAAGTCTGATACAACTAAAAGTGCAAAAATAGCAATAGAAAAAGCTGCTCCGCCATACATCCTTGCTGTAGTAATTAATGCACCACCTGCCTTTTTATAAGAAGGAATAAATTTTGGATTGACAAGCATAGCCAAACCAACCGTTAATTCTAAAATACCAGTAATTAAAATGAATAATTTCATAATTTATATTTTTAATAAATCTAATTAAATTAAATTAAAATAATTTATAGTATTTTTTTAATACCATCCCTTTCATTTCGATAGAATAAATTAAATTTGTGCTTTGTTTTTATGAATAAAAAAAAACCTGATAACGTAGTTTACGACTCTTCTTCGGAAAAGTATGACGCTCATCTTCTTCCGTATGGAAGTAATGTTGGTGCTCCATCTATAAAAATTGAAGATAACAAAAGTTGGAAAGAAAGAGGTGTTAGTAAAGTAAACAAGAATATAAGTTCTAAATTTACTGAGCTTAAAAAACAGTATCAAGATTTGCTAGATGATTTCAAGTGGAATGAAATCATTTATAACTCTAAATTTTCTTTTGAGCCAGTAATTGGTGAAAAATATTTTCTTTACTTAAATGACAATCAAACTTATTTTCTGTCTTTAATAAACCCAGATTCTTGGAATAAAACTTTTGTTGGAGAATTCATGTTAAATTCTGAAAACAAATGGGTTAAAATCAATTAAATACTTTATCTAAAGTTTTTTTAAGACTAAAGTTACATGACCATCCCCAATCTTTATTAGATATTGAGTCATCAATGTCCTTAGGCCATGAATTGGCAATTTCTTGCCTAAAATCAGGTTTGTAATCTACTGTTATATCAATCCCTCTTGATTTTATTTCGTTAGCGAGTTCAAAAGGAGTAATACTAAACCCAGTAACATTATATGATGAAGAGATTGTAAGCTTCTTTCTGTCAACAGACATTAGCTTTATAGCGGCTTCAATTGCATCATCTATATACATCATAGGAAGTCTAGTTTCTTTGTTTAAAAAACACGTATAATCAGATTTGTTTTTTGCTGAGTTTAGCATTTCAATTATGTAATCTGTAGTTCCACCACCAGGTAATGTGTCTATTGATATTATGCCAGGATATCTTAATGAACGAATGTCTAATTCAAATCTATTAAAATAATAGTTTGCAAGTTTTTCGCCTGCTAGTTTTGAAACCCCATAGATAGTTTCAGGATTCATAGCAGGGTTTTGAGAAACAAAATCTAAGTTTGATTCGGTTCCAAAAACTGCTATTGAACTTGGCCAAAAAACTTTTTTAATTTTATTATTTACGGAAATTTCAATAATATTTTGAAAGCTTTCCATATTAACTTTCCAAGAATTATAAGGGTTTTTCTCACCATTTGCTGAAAGAACAGCAACAAGGTGATAAACTGTGTTTATTTTATATTTTTTTACTAGTAAATCTATTCTCTCTTTGTTTAAAACATCTGCAAATTCAAATAAACATGGTAAATTTTTAGGAGGGTCTTTTATGTCAGTAGCAAGTACGAAAATATCTTTATTATTAAAGTATTTTATAAACTCATGACCAAGTTGACCTAATGCTCCTGTAATAAGTATTCTTTCCATAAGTTATTTTAAAATAATAGTTTAATTTTAATAGTTTAAATTTAAATTTAAAATCATGTACGAATCTATCAAAAATAGACTTAAAAACGAATTAGAAAGTATAAAAAATGCTGGTCGTTATAAAAGCGAAAGAATCATAGAGTCTAGTCAAAGTTCTGAAATTTTAGTAAATCAAGGTAAAGAAGTATTGAATTTTTGCGCAAATAATTACTTGGGTTTATCGTCACATCCATTAGTAATAGATAGGGCAAAAAAAACATTAGATTCTCATGGTTTTGGAATGTCCTCCGTTAGATTTATATGTGGAACTCAAGATATACATAAGCAATTAGAAGAGAAATTATCAAATTTTTTAGGCAAAGAAGATACTATATTATATGCTGCTGCGTTTGACGCTAATGGTGGTTTTTTCGAACCATTATTTGATCATCAAGACGCAATTATTAGTGATTCATTAAATCATGCTTCTATAATTGATGGTGTAAGACTTTGTAAGGCACAGAGGTTTAGATTTAAACATAATGATATGAATGATCTAGAATTGCAATTAAAGAATTCTGGTGATTGTCGTAATCGAATTATAGTTACAGATGGAGTTTTTTCAATGGATGGCACAATAGCACAATTAGATAAGATTTGTGAATTAGCTAAAAAATATGATGCTCTTGTTATGTCGGATGAATGTCATTCAACTGGATTTATCGGTCAATCTGGAAAAGGTGTTCATGAAGAACTTAACGTAATAGAAGAAGTTGATGTTATAACTGGAACATTAGGTAAAGCATTAGGAGGAGCTTCTGGTGGTTTCACAAGTGGTCCTAAAGAAATAATAGAGATTCTTAGACAAAAATCTCGTCCATATTTATTTTCAAACACATTAGCTCCTGCAATTGTCGGAGCTTCTTTAGGAGTGTTAGAGATTTTAGAAACCGACAACTCTTTTTTGAAACAATTAAACAATAATACAAGTTTATTTAGAACTGGTATGGAAAAATTAGGTTTTGATATAAAGCCTGGAAATCACCCTATTGTTCCGGTGATGCTATATGATGATCATTTAGCTCAAAAAATGTCAGAAAATTTATTAGAATTAGGCATTTATGTTATTGGGTTTTTTTTCCCCGTAGTTCCTAAAGGAGAAGCTAGGATTAGAGTACAACTTTCAGCTGCACATTCTACTGAAAACATTCTTCAAGCTTTACGTGCTTTTGAAAAAGTTGGAAGAGAATTGGGTGTGATTAAATAATTTAAAAGAAAGAGCTAGTGATGGTCAAGCTGAAACCAGTACTCTCAGGGACATACCTGCAAATCCCTCCATTACAAACCAAGCCTCCTCTTTGTCTTCCGTAGTTTACAGCATAACGATTAATCCCTTTATTAAAACTTCCTCCTACATTGTAGTAGTGTATCTTGTTTTCTTTTTTAGGGCTTTGGTAATTATACATGTCAGAAATGTATAAAGACACTGCTGAACTTAAATTATATTCAAGTGCAAATGCCGCCCAATTTTTCATATCATCTTTAGTTGATAGATGTTGAAGTTCTAGTCTTAGTGATTTGTTTTCATTTATTTTAAAGGTACTTTCTAAAACAAAAACATTTGATTTTACTTCTCCAATGGTTTCTTCTACAAGCCTTTTGTTATAGTATTGATTTACATATAAAAATATATTATCTAATTTTGAAGACCATTTTTTTCTTATTTCAAAACTTAACTCAGAAAAGTATTTTTCTCCAAATCCAAATAAAGTTGTGTTATAATCTTGATTCTCATAATCAAAATCTCCATCTAAATTATTCCAAAATGAACCATTAATTGCTATGTTAGTTCCATATTTACCTCCAAAAAAACTTTCTTTTTCTAAGAAATAATATAAATCAGCCTGTACCCCAATTTCACCAGCTTTCATAAGCTTTTGACTTTGAAATGAAACGTTAGGTTGAGAGGAATAAACGTATAGATTAGCTAATGAGTAATCATGCTGCTTAGTTAAGGCTGGAAGGTAATTCACTATACTTTCGCTGTAAATGTTTCCAAAAGCTTCTCTTTCAGAAAAAAGAGACATATTTTCTAGTCTTCTAAATGTAAAATCAAAACCAAACCCATCTTTAATGATTCCAGCATTGTATAATAGTGCAGAACCTTTTTTTACAAAACTATCAGAAAGACTTCCGAAAAGCATGATGGGATCTTTTGATTTTTGAATTATTTCTAAACTTGAATAAAAGTTAGATGATGAAAAATCAAGTCTAGAAGAAAATAAATTTGTCATTTTATTGTACAGCTCACTTGATGATTTTTCATCACTTCTTCCAACGTAACTAAAGCCAGTAATGAAAGTATTATCGTTACTTAATATTTCAGATATATCAATTTCTGTATCAAATCCTACAACCAAAGCTGTCGAGTATTTAAACCCTTTTTTTTGATCCCCAATTAGTGTTGTAACATTAATTTCATCATTAATTCTGTATTTACCATTTAAACCTCTAATAGAATTATTTATACCTAAATCTTTATCTTCCCAAGATCTTAGTATCATTCCGCTTCCAAATTGCTCATAGAAATTCCCTAATGAAAGGTTAAGGTCGTTTTTATTGTATTGAATATTGAAAGTTGAAATTCCAGTTTCTTTAAAATTAGGAGAGAAATTCAACAGTGCTTTAGGTAGATATGACTCGATTTGTAATTCAAAACTCCAGTCATATCCAATATTAGATTTTAAATTCAAATAATTATTTGATCTAAATCTGTCTTCAAAATTAAAATCTCCGGTTTTAGAGTCATCTAAGTAATAGGAAGAATAAGAATCGTATGAAGCTGTTAAATTGTCAAGTATTTGTGAGTTAAGACAATATGAACTAAATAGAAATAATGAAACAAAAATTAGTTTACTTATTTTAATCATTGCAATAATTAATTTTTAATTGGGGAGTTTTTTAAAATAAATTTATATAGATCTTCCTCTTCGCCAGGCTTATAACCTATTTTACGATATATTATTTTCGACCCTTTAGTTACTATAGTATGTGGAATTCCATTAATATTTAATGCTCTTTTAAAAGCTTGGTTTTCATCAACTAAAACATCGAAGTTCCATTTCTTGCCATTAACTAAAGGTCTAACTCTTCTTTTAGTTCTTGCATCATCAGTTGATACGGCAACTAGCTTAACATTAGTTTCTAATTTCCATTTATCAAAATCTTTATTAATAGCATCTAATTCATTTATACATGGCACGCACCATGTAGCCCAAAAACTGTAAATTGTTAATCCATTCTTGTTTGATGTAGATTTAGAATTAACAGTTTTACCTTCGATAGTTTTTAAAATAACATTAGGCATTTTATTTTGTGAACTCAATGTAATTGAGAATAACATTAAAAAACAAACAAAACTTAAGTGAATTTTCATTATATAAAGATAGATTAAAACTGTAATATTGAGTAAAATTAATTAATTTAGCATTAAATTACTTTTTTATGAGGAATTTAAATTTATTTTTTTACAGCTTATTATCTTTATTTATAGTTTCATGTGAAGGTGCTTATGAGGAAATTGGTGAAGGTTCTTCAAATCCATCAAATCCAATCACGAGTATTACTTTATCCGTTTCAGCAGAAAATGTAGCTATTAATAATGAGGTTACTTTTCAGGTATTAAGTGATAAAAATGATGTTATAACTTCAAGCTGTAAGTTTTTTGTTAATGATAAAGAAATAGTAGGCAACAAATACACACCTGGTGAGGAAGGTTCTTTTAGTGTATACGCTACTTATAATGCTCTAAAAAGTAATATTAAGAACTTTACTGCTTCAGTGGAAGCTTTGAATTTTAAAACAAATGTATTGGTAGAAGATTATACAGGCGCTTGGTGCGGATATTGTCCAAGAGTAGCGTATAAGTTAAAAGAATTAGAAAAAAAAACATCTCAATTAATAACTGTAGCTGTGCATAATGGTGATAAATTCGAATATTCTAAAGAATCTACAATGAGGAATGCTTTTTCTGTTTCAGGATTTCCAACAGCAATGGTTAACAGAACAACTAAATGGAATGAAAGTGATTCACAGGTTCTAAACGCTGTAAGTAGCTCTTCAAAAGTAGGTTTGTTAATTGAATCTTCTTTAAGTGGCAGTACTATTAAAGTTAAAGTCAAAGCTAAATTTGGGATTACTTATACTGATTTAAAATTAGGGGTATTTTTATTAGAAGATGATTTGATACAAGATCAAAGAAACTATGCTGATTTTGGATATGGTGCAGCTGATCCTTTGGTAGGATTTGAACATGATAATGTATTGAGAGTTTCTTTGACAGATCCTTTGGGAGACGCAATAGCTTCTTCATCAACTGAAAATGGAGATATATTTGAGAAAGAATTTACTTATGAAATACCTTCGGCGTACAATAAAGATAAAATGAAAATTGTAGTTTTTATCACTAAAAACGATAAAACATCTTTAAACGCACGAGTATCAGATATTGGAACTACGCAAACTTTTGAAGGCGTTTAGTTAATCTAGACTACTTTTAGTTATATAGTATCTCCAACCAATTAAAACAAGTTGAAATTTTGAAGCTTTAACAGGATCCAATCCCTTTTTTGTTAGGCTTGGCAGTATAAGTTTATTTAAATAAGCCAAAATTTGAAATATTCTTTTCATTTAGATGCAATATACAATTCAAGTGTTATATTTACTAATTCTAAAATATGGATTTTAATACTTTTTTTTTATTATTGTCAGGATTAATCCTTCTTGTTTTAGGCGGAAATTTTTTATTAAAATCTGCAGTTTCAATTTCTTTACGATTTAATTTATCTAAGCTTTTGATAGGAATGACTGTTGTCTCATTTGCAACTTCTGCTCCTGAATTAATAATAAGTCTTAAATCAGCATTGTTAGGTTCCCCTGATTTAGCAATTTCAAATGTAGTTGGTTCTAACATTGCTAATATTGGTTTAGTTTTAGGTTTAACGATTTTATTCTCTCCTATTAAAATTAATAGAGATGTTTATAAAATTAACTATCCAGTAATGTTGTTTGCTTCTCTGTACTTTTTAGTTGTTATTTTAGATGGAGTTATAAATTGGTATGAAGGGGCTAGTTTAGTTTGCCTTTTATTTATAACAATCTTTTTTTTAATTAAAATTCAGAAAATGTCTGAAGAAGATTTTGCCCTAGACGTTGGCTCTAAAGAGTCATTGTCTAAGTCGATTTTATTTTTATTTGTAGGAGCTGTTTTTCTTTATTTTGGTTCAGATTGGTTTGTTACAGGTTCAATAAATTTAGCTACTTCCTTTGGAATTAGTGAAAGAATTATTGGAATTACAGTAGTGTCAATTGGTACTAGTATTCCAGAATTAGCAACATCTATGATAGCTATATATAATAAGGAAAAAGGTATTTCATTAGGAAATTTATTAGGGTCTAACATCTTTAATGTTTTTGCTGTTTTAGGTATTACATCAATTGTATCTCCTTTAGTTGTGAGTGATATGAATATTATAAATTTTGATATTTATGTAATGTTGTTTTTTTCTGCAATTATATTTCCTTTAATATTTTTTCCAAAAAAATATCTTCTTGGTAGAACAAAAGGTTTTATAATTCTATCTTTTTATTCAGTTTACATCTATAATATTTTTATATAAAAAAAGCATCTAATTTCTTAAATGCTTTTTTTTAAAAAAAATGTTTTTTTTAAATCTTTGCAGACTTAACAGTCTTTATTATTCTTCCAGCTATTTTGTATGGATCTCCATTTGAAGCTGGTCTTCTATCTTCTAACCATCCTTTCCAACCTTGCTCTACAGTAATTATAGGAATTCTTATAGAGGCTCCCCTATCAGATATTCCGTAGCTAAAGTCATTTATAGATGCAGTTTCGTGTAGCCCAGTTAACCTTTGTTCGTTAAATTGACCGTAAACCGACATATGTTCTTTGACAACAGCTCTGAATGATTCACATACAGCTTCATATGTTTTCTGGGAACCGCAAGTTCTTAATAATGTGTTTGAGAAATTAGCATGCATTCCACTTCCATTCCAGTCACCCTTGATTGGTTTAGGGTGATAATCTATATAATATCCATATTTTTCTGTTAATCTATCCAATAGATATCTTGCTATCCAAATTTCATCACCAGCTTTTTTTGCTCCTTTTGCAAACAATTGAAATTCCCACTGTCCACTAGCCACTTCTTGATTTATTCCTTCAAAATTTAATCCAGCTTCAATGCACTGATCAGCATGTTCTTCAACTATGTCACGGCCATGAGTGTTTTTACCACCAACAGAACAATAATACATACCTTGAGGACCAGGATATCCACCTATAGGAAAGCCTAAAGGAAGAAGTGTATCACAATCCATGATAAAGTATTCTTGCTCGAAACCAAACCAAAAATCATTATCATCGTCATTAATAGTAGCTCTTGCATTTGACTCGTGTGCAGTTCCGTCAGCTTTTAAGACTTCTGTCATGACTAAATACCCATTAATTCGATCAGGATCAGAATATATAGCTATCGGCTTAAGCAAACAATCTGAAGACCCGCCTTCTGCTTGCTTTGTTGAAGATCCGTCAAAAGACCAAACTGGGCAATCTTCAATTTTTCCACTAAAATTTTCTATAACTTTAGTTTTACTTCTCATGTTCTGGGTAGGTTTATAACCATCTAACCAAATGTATTCTAATTTTGATTTACTCATTTTATAAAAATATTAGGATTCATTCTATAAAAATAAAATATAATATTGATTTTAACGTTTTATGTTTTTAAAAAATACAAACATTGTACATTTTTATGAATTATATATTTTTTGACTTTAAAAATTTATAATTTGACAATTTTTATAGCTATAAAATATTTTTTTTAATAAATTAAAAAATCAATTGTTTCAATTATCATGTTGAAATTAATTTTAAATTGTAATCTTTACTTGTATCTTTGTATTTATAATTAATAATGAGTTTAAAACCTTCCACTAGATATATGCAAAGAGGCGTCTCAGCTGACAAGTCTGATGTCCATAATGCTATAAAAAACATTGATAAAGGTTTATTTCCAAAAGCTTTCTGTAAAATTGTTCCAGATTATTTGTCAAACGATCCTGACTATTGCTTAGTGATGCATGCTGATGGCGCAGGAACTAAATCTTCTTTAGCTTATGTCTATTGGAAAGAAACAGGTGATATTTCTGTCTGGAAAGGAATTGCTCAAGATGCTCTTGTTATGAATTTGGATGACTTATTATGTGTTGGTGTAACAAATAACATTTTATTATCTTCAACTATAGGAAGAAATAAAAATTTAATTACTGGAGATGTTATTAAAGCCATTATTGAAGGAACTGAAGAACTAATTCAAGAAATGTCTTCATATGGCGTTCATATTAAATCTACAGGTGGAGAGACAGCTGATGTTGGAGATTTGGTAAGAACAATTATTGTTGATTCTACTGTAGTTGCTAGAATAAAGAGGTCTAATATTATTGATAATGCTAATATTTCTAATGGAGATGTAATTGTTGGTCTTTCATCTTTTGGCAAAGCTAATTATGAAAATCATTACAATGGCGGAATGGGGAGTAATGGATTAACATCTGCTCGACATGATGTTTTTAACAAAAATTTAGCTGAAAAATACCCTGAAAGTTTTGACCCAAAAGTTCCAAAAGAATTGATCTATTCCGGATCGTTAAATATTGATGAAAAAATTAAAGGAATAGAATTAGATGCTGGTAAACTTGTTTTGTCTCCCACAAGGACTTACGCTCCTATAATAAAAAAAATCTTGGATCAATTTGATTCAAAAACAATTCACGGTATGATTCATTGTAGTGGAGGAGCGCAAACTAAAATTTTACATTTTATTGATAACTTACATATTATAAAAGACAACTTATTTGAAATTCCTCCCTTATTTCAAACCATTAAAAGAGAATCTGATACTTCTTGGGAAGAAATGTATAAGGTTTTTAATATGGGACATAGAATGGAGTTGTATGTAAACCCTGAGTCTGCAGGACAAATAATAGAAATTTCAAAATCTTTTGGCGTTGATGCAAAAATTATTGGAAGGGTAGAGGAGAGTGAAGAGAAAAAATTGACAATTGTATCTGAAAATGGCACTTATGTTTATTGATATTTTTTTGATAAATTAATAAAGTTTTATATAAAAAATAATGTTAGATAAATTAAATATAGTTCAGCAAAAATTTAATGAGATTTCTGATCTCATTATTCAACCTAATATTATTTCAGATCAAAAAAGATACATAAGTTTAAATAAGGAGTATAAAGACTTAGGTGCAATTATTGAGAAGAAAAAGTTGTACGAAGAATTGCTTTCAAATATTACAGAAGCTGAAGAAGTATGTAAGAATGAGAAAGATAAAGAAATGGTAGAAATGGCTTCTGAGCAACTTAGTGAAGCTAAACAAAAAATATCTGTTCTTGAAGAAGAAATTAAATTTTTGTTAATCCCAAAAGATCCTGATGATTCAAAAAATGTAGTTATTGAATTAAGAGCTGGAACAGGAGGTGATGAAGCAAGTATTTTTGCAGGTGACTTGTTTAGAATGTATACTAAGTTTTGTGAAGGTAAGGGTTGGAAAGTGAGTTTAGTTGATTCAAATTCAGGTACATCAGGTGGTTATAAAGAAATAATTTTTGAAGTTTCGGGAAAGGATGATATATATGGTTTATTAAAATTTGAATCTGGTGTTCATCGTGTTCAAAGAGTCCCTCAAACAGAAACTCAAGGCAGAGTGCATACTTCAGCTGCAACGGTTATGATACTTCCAGAAGCAGAAGAATTTGATGTTGAAATCAATATGAATGATGTGAGAATTGATTTTTTTTGTTCTTCAGGTCCTGGTGGTCAGTCTGTGAATACAACTTATTCGGCCGTTAGATTAACGCATACTCCAACTGGAATTGTAGCTCAATGTCAGGATCAAAAATCTCAACATAAAAACAAGGATAAAGCTTTAAAAGTTCTGAGATCTCGTTTGTACGAGTTAGAATTAAATAAAAAACTTGAAGCAGATTCTTTAAAAAGAAATTCAATGGTTTCTTCAGGTGATAGGTCTGCTAAAATAAGAACCTATAACTACCCTCAAGGTAGGGTAACAGATCATAGAATAGGTTTAACTTTATATGATCTTCAAAACATTATAAATGGAGATATTCAAAAAATTGTTGATGAACTAAAATTAGTTCAAAACTCAGAGATCCTTAAGAATTCTGAAGAAGTTTTTTAATAAATCATTAATGAATCTAGAAAATTTACATAATCAAATTAAACTCAAAAAATCATTTTTATGCTTAGGTTTAGATTCTGATATTTCTAAAATTCCAAATCATTTGTTAAAAGAAAATGACCCAATTTTTTCATTCAATAAATCTTTATTGGACTCTTTACAAGAATTAATTGTTGCTGTTAAAATTAATACAGCTTTTTATGAAGCTAACGGTTCTAATGGGTGGATTACATTAGAAAAGACAATTAATTATATTAACCAAAATTATCCAGAACTCTATACAATTGCAGATGCTAAAAGAGGAGATATTGGCAACACATCTGACAAATATGCTCAAGCTTTTTTTAAAACTTTAGATTTTGATTCTATAACAGTTTCTCCTTATATGGGAAGTGATTCAATTGAGCCTTTCTTGAAATATAAGGATAAGCAAACTATTATGTTAGGGCTTACCTCAAATAAAGGGGCTGAGGATTTTCAATTATTCCCAGATTTAGAAAATAGTTTATTTAAAAGAGTCTTAAATAAATCTAAAAATTGGAAAAATTCTCATAACTTAATGTATGTTGTTGGTGCTACAAAATCAGATTATTTAAAAGATATTCGCAAAATTGTTCCTGATAATTTTTTGCTTATTCCTGGTATTGGTGCTCAAGGAGGAAGTCTTAAACAAACTTTCGAGAATGGTGCTAATGTTAATGTAGGATTACTTGTTAACTCATCAAGATCAATAATTTACGCTAGTAATAAGGAAGATTATTTAATTGAAGCTTATAAAGTAGCAGCTGAGCTACAAATAGAAATGAAAGATTTATTAGTGTCATATGATTAATTATAGTGTTTATAAAAATAACCTTTCTAAAGAGTGGGTGACTTTTGTTCACGGAGCTGGTGGTAGTTCCACCATATGGTATAAACAAATACGTGACTATAAAAAACATTTTAATGTATTACTATTAGACCTAAGAGGTCATGGAAGGTCTAAGTATAATATTAAAAGTGTATTTGAAACTAGATATACATTTTCTTCAATTGCTAATGATATAATTGAAGTTTTAAAAAAAGAAAAGATTAAAAACTCACATTTTGTAGGAATTTCTCTTGGAACTATATTAATTAGACATATTGCAGAATATTATCCAAAAATGGTAAAGAGTATGATTCTTGGTGGAGCTATTATGAAGCTTAATTTAAGATCTCAATTTTTAATGAAAGTTGGCTCTATTTTTAAATCTGTAGTTCCTTATATTTGGATATATAAACTTCTTGCTTTTATATTAATGCCTTATAAAAATCACAAAGAATCCAGGGTTCTTTTTATTAGTGAAGCTAAAAAACTTTATCAGAAAGAATTTATTAGGTGGTTTAAACTAACTTCAGATTTAAATCCATTGTTAAAGCTTTTTAGGCAGGTTGAACTTTCAATACCTACCCTTTATGTAATGGGCTCTGAGGATTATATGTTTTTAGGATCTATTAAAATTCTATCTAAAGAACACAAAAATTCAAAGCTATTAGTTGTTCCAGATTGTGGACACGTTGTGAATGTTGAGAGACCTATTTTCTTTAACAATAAAACTATTGACTTTTTAAATAATTTAATAAAACTTAAAAGCAGAAAACACTAATTTATCCCTGGTTGTTTTATTTCAAAACCTTCTTTTTCTTTAGCCACTTTTACCATTTTTTTTACTTGATTTAAAAGTTTTTTAGAATCATAAATTATACCATCTTTAACTGTATATTTTACTCCACCAACTCTTGTAACTTTATTGTCATCATTTAGTTTAATTGCTCCAGTTCCATATAAAACTTTTAAATTTTCTAAAGGATTCTCTTCAATTATTAAAAAATCGGCCATTTTTCCAACTTCAACTGAACCAATTAACTTCTCAGCTCCTAATGCTTCAGCACCATTTAGAGTAGCAGCTCTTATAACTTCTAGGGGATGAAAACCAGCTTCTCTTAGTAATTCTAACTCTCTTATGTAAGCAAATCCATACAGTTGATAAATAAAACCTGAATCTGATCCAGCTGTAACTCTTCCTCCTCTATTTTTATACTCATTAATAAAAGTCATCCATAGCTTGTAATTATTTTTCCATGCTACCTCTTGTTCAGTTCCCCAATAATGCCAAAATGATCCATGCGATATCTTGCTTGGTTCATAAAACTTCCAGAGTGAAGGTAGAGTGTAGTCTTCATGCCATTCAGCTCTTCTTGCTCTATGTAAATCTCTACTTGCTTCGTATATGTTAAAAGTTGGATCTATAGTAAAATCTAAATCAATCAATTCATTCATTACATTATTCCAGTGATCTGAATACGGTTTTGCAGCTTGCTCCCAAAGTTTCCCAGCTTCTTCGAATCTATGTTGTTCGTTTTGATAGTTGTAATTTGAAGGATAATTTTGAATTGTCTTGTCAGAAAACAAAGCTTCTGGCAAACCGTACCAGTGTTCCATTGTAGTTAACCCTGCTCTAGCAGAGTTAAGTACATTCCATCTAGCAACACTCATTTGAGAGTGATGACATGCTGATTTTAATCCCAATTTTTTGTTTTCATCCAGAGCAGCTTTCATTATGTCTGGAGAAGAACCGAAAAACTTAATTCCATCAGCTCCTTTTTTGGCATTATTTCTGACCCATTCTCTTGCTTCTTCGGGATTGTTAATATCATCCCCAGATCCAAAACCAGTATATGAAAAAATTCTAGGAGCTATAATTTCGTTTTTTTCACTTTTTTTCTTCAAATCTAAAGTAAAATCAATCCCACGTCCACTGGGCTCTCTTACTGTAGTAATTCCGTGAGCTAGCCATAACTTAAAAACATATTCTGGACTAGCACCTTGTGAGTTGCCTCCAATGTGGCCATGCATATCAATAAGTCCAGGAAGTAAATACATTCCTGTGCAATCAATTTCCATTCCATTTTCATTAAGTTTAGGTCCTTTTCTGTTTGTTTTTACGCCTGGATATCCAACTGTTTGAATTTTTGTAATTATATTTTTTTCTACAACAATATCTACAGGACCAATAGGGGGGGCTCCATTTCCGTTTATTAGAGTAACGTTTCTAATGATTAACTGTTTAAATGGCCCTTGGCTTATATTATCTTGTGAGTAGTTGAAAAAAAACTGCAATGTGAAAAAGATAACACATTGCAGTTTTATGAAGTTTCTTTTTTTCATGAAAATTAATTTTACATGAAAATAGTTATAATTATTTAGTTTATAGAAAAATCACCATAAGCTCTAGTACCATGTTCTGCTATATCTAGACCTTCTTCTTCTTCTTTAGCATCTACTCTTAACCCTACTATTGACTTTACAGACAGTGTAATAATTGTAGCACATACGACACAAAATAAACCAGCAATTCCAACACATGCTAATTGAACCATAAACTGATCAAACCCTGCCATTTCTCCAAAAATACCAACTGCTAGAGTTCCCCATATTCCGCAAAATAGGTGAACAGGAATTGCTCCAACAGGATCATCTAATTTGCATTTATCTAATAATGAAACAGAAAGAACCACAATTACTCCAGCGATTAAACCAATTAATATTGCTGAAGTTGGTAGCATTTGATCTGCACCTGCAGTTATTCCAACTAGACCTCCTAAAATACCGTTCATAAACATTGTTAAATCAAGATTTTTGTATAAAATTCTAGAAAATACTGCAGCTCCAATTCCTCCAGCGGCTGCTGCTAAACAAGTGGTTACTAAGGTAAGTGAAGTTAAAGATGGATCAGCAGAAAGCACAGATCCTCCGTTAAAACCAAACCACCCTAGCCATAAAATTAATACTCCAGCTGCTGAAAGAGGTAAGTTAGAACCTGGAATCGCTAAAGGTTTTCCATTGGAATCAAATTTACCTTTTCTTGCTCCAAGAAAATAAATTACGACTAAAGCTCCCCATCCTCCAACAGAATGAACAAGAGTAGAGCCTGCAAAATCATAGAATCCGAATCCCTTTGTAAATGTGCTGAAAAACCCACCTCCCCATTGCCAAGACCCTACAATCGGATAAACAATTGCAACGTATAGGATTGCAATCAAGATAAAAGAATTTATTTTAATTCTTTCCGCTACTGCACCAGAAATTATAGTAGCTGCAGTTGCCGCAAACATACCTTGGAAAAGAAAATCTGTCCAGTAAGTATAACCTTCGTTATATGAAAGGTCTGTTGCGGCTACTGAATCAAGTCCTGGAACAATAGTTCCAAGAACTCCTTCTATTATCCATTCACTAGGATACATTAGATTAAAGCCTACTAAACAGTATACGATTAACCCCGTTGTGATTACAAAAAAGTTTTTAAATAATATATTGATAGTATTTTTTTGTCTTGTAAGTCCAATTTCTAGAAATGAAAATCCTAAGTGCATAAAAAAAACAAGAGCAGTACAGATCATCATCCATACATTGTTAATAGTTAATAATTCCATAATATTTTAGTTTAATGATGTTTTACCAGATTCCTTTGTTCTTATTCTGTAAGCTTCTTCAACTGGAAGAATAAATATTTTTCCATCTCCAACTTCTCCTGAGTAAGCAGATTCAATTATGGCGTTTACTGTCCTCTCTACGAAAGGCTCAGAAACTACAATTGATAAATATCTTCTTTGAATGTCTGTAGTGCTGTAGGTAACTCCCCTATAAACGTGACCTTCTTTTTCATTCCCTACTCCAGTTACATCCCAGTAAGAAAAGAAATTCACTTCCACATTGTGTAGAGCTTTTTTTACATTTGAAAATTTTGATTTTCGAATAATTGCTTCAATTTTTTTCATATTATATTTTTAAGTTAATGTTGAATTAAAAGCTCATTCCAAATACAAGAAATGCTGCTTCGCTGTCGGGGTTATAAATAAATGACCCTGATACTGGTAATGAATATTCTTCAGTTATTTTAATATCTTTTGACCCCCCAAAAGATAAATTGACTAAACCACTGTCTCCACTTGCATAAAAAGCATCTTTACTGTCGCTTCCGAATCCTATACCAATATCAACAGCTCCTACTGGAAATGCCGCCTCAATATATAAGGCTTCAGCATCAGTGAAATATCCAACGGTTATTCCTACTGGGCCTAGATCGGCAGATCCTGAAATTTCCATCCAATCACTATCAAATAATCCAGGATTTCCAGCTCCATATGTTCCATCGTTTGTTGGGAAAGAATAATTAGTTACTGTAAGGGCTAATGGACCAAAATCATAACTGACCCATAAATCAAGTTCATTACCACCTCCGCTAGCAGTTGTAGGGAAACTTCCCCAAATACCGCCAGTTAAAGATCCAGAACCAAGTTCCACCCAAGGTTGAATATGAGTTCCAGAACCGAATTGAGTTCCTCTCCATACATAGGAGCTTACAAGATCAGCTCCTAAGTCTTGTGCATTTGAGGTGTTTGTGTTAAATAATGTAAAAACACATGCTAATAAAGCTGTGGTGATCATTAATCTTTTTTTTCTAAAATCTTTCATATATTAAATTATTATTAGTTATGAATACTTTTTTATAAAATATTCACATCAAATCTAAGTAAATGATCAATTATTATTAAAGAAAATAATGAAATACTATTAATTTTTATTAATACTGTAATTTAGGGCAGGTATTTTTTTTATAAAAATAAAATAGTGTGGGTAAAATTATTGATTTGCACAAATTTCAAATAGATAGAAAAGTTATTTCACAAGCTGCAGACCAACAAAAACTGCTGAAAAACCTAGTACAAGAGAAATTAATGTATAAAGGAATAGTAGACTAAGCTCTCCACTTTTTATAAATTCTATATTTTCGTAAGCAAATGTTGAAAATGTAGTTAAGCCTCCGCAAAAACCAGTTGCAAGTAAGATCGTTTGAGGAGAGTTTAAATGATTGTTTTTAATCGCATAGCCCAGAACTAGACCTAGAATAAAACATCCGATGACATTTGAAATTAGTGTAGAGGAAGGGAATTTATAATAGCTAAAAATGGATATTTTGGAAATTAAATATCGAAATACGCTTCCAAGTCCTCCACCTAAAAAAATTAACAAAAATTGTTTCATGATACACTTAGTTTTTTTAAAACAACTAACAAAAAAACGAAGGAAAGAAAACCAATTATAACCCACCTAATTCCTTTGTAAGAACCTTTTAGTTTTTTTAAATCTTTTTTATAACTAATAGTTATTGCTATTGTAAAAACAACAAAGAATATAATAGCGAAAAGTAATTGACCATTACTAAACATATTTATTTATTTTAGATCAAAAATAACATTAAATAAATTATGAAACACCAAATTGATTCTGTTAAAAAATTTCATGAAGTTTATAAGTTAGGTTATAAAAATTCTCCGTCAGTAGACTTAGATCGTGACAAGCTACAATTAAGGCACAGTTTAATGAGTGAAGAAAATGATGAATATTTAGAAGCAGCAAAAAATAACGATATAATTGAAGTAGCAGATGCGCTTGGAGATATGTTATATATATTGTGTGGAACGATAATAGAACATGGTATGCAAAATAAAATTGAAGAGATTTTTGATCAAATTCAAAAAAGTAATATGAGTAAATTAGGCTCAGATGGAAAACCTATTTACAGAGAAGATGGTAAAGTAATGAAGGGGCCAAATTACTTCAAGCCTGATATTTCAAAAATATTGAGTTAAGCTTCAACTCTCCAATTAAAAGGATCGTCAGAAATATTATACTGTATGTCATTTAATTTTTTCTTCAAAAAAGTTGAAAAAGGATTTTTAATTTTTGGCAAATCATATTTCTTGTCCTCATAACCAAAACCAGTAATAGGCAATACTATTACAGCAGTTCCACTTCCAAAAATTTCTTTAAGCTGTCCGCTTTTTTGTGCCTCAATTATTTCAGATACTTTGATAGGTCTAACTTCAATTTTCATACCTTCTTTTTTAGCAACTTCAATTAGACTTTTTCTTGTTATTCCATCTAAAATACTATCGCTAGTTGGAGCAGTTAATAAAGTATCTCCAATTCTAAAAAACAAGTTCATGGTTCCTGCTTCTTCTATGTATTCATGATTATTGGAATCTGTCCAAATGATTTGTTGAAAACCTTCTTTTTTTGCTAAAATTGTTGGGTAAAATTGAGCAGCATAATTCCCTGCTGCTTTTGCATATCCAACCCCACCTTTTGAAGCTCTACTAAAAGATTTTTCGATTTTAACTTTTACATCCCCAGTATAATATGTGTTTGCTGGAGCACAAATTATCATAAACTTGTATTCGTCTGATTCAGAAGCAATTACACTTGCCTGATCAGCAAAAATAAACGGTCTTATATAGAGTGAGTTTCCTAATCCAGGCTTTACCCAATCTTTATCCAATTCTATAAGCTTCAATAAACCCTTCATAAATATTTCTTCAGGAATACCTGGCATAGCTAATCTTTCAGACGATTTAACTATTCTATCGTGATTATCTTTTGGTCTAAATAACCAAATTTTATCATTTTGATCTTTATAAGCTTTCATTCCTTCAAAACAAGCTTGCCCATAATGAAAAACTCGAGCAGATGGACTAATTGAAATTGGTTGATAAGGTTTTATTTCGGGATTGGTCCATTCCCCTTTTTTAAATGAACATACAAACATATGATCTGTAAAAACATCGCCAAAAGTTAAATTATCAAAATCAATATTTGATAAATTAGATTTTTCTATTTTTTTAATTTTCATACTAAACAATTGTTATTAGTAAAATTACAAATTAACTTTGTTAATTAATTAATTTAAATATTAATAATGAGGTTTTTAATTGCTGGTGCAACAGGACTAATTGGCAAACGATTGTTGAGTGTTATTTCTGACAGAAAACATGAGTTGAGTATTTTAACTACTAATAAAGATTTAAACAAACCTAATGATTACTTTAATGTTTTTTATTGGAATCCAGAATTAGGTATTATAGATGAAAATTGTGTTAATGGAGTTGATGTTATTATTAACCTTGCAGGGTCTCCTATAGCACAACTTTGGACTAGAAATGCAAAAAAATCTATTTTAGAAAGTAGGGTAAAATCAATTGAATTATTAAATAAAGCTATTTTAAACAATAAGGCTAGTAGTATCAAGCAATTTATTTGCGCTTCGGCAATAGGACTATATAAATCAGATTCAAATATCATACATAATGAAAAGTCAAAAGATTTTTCTAATTCATTTTTAGCAGATACTGTTATTAAATGGGAGAATGCTTGTGATATTTTTAAAAGTTCAAATATTAATGTAGTTAAAATTAGAATTGGTTTAGTGTTATCTTTGAAGGGAGGGTTGTTAAAACCAATAGTAATGTCATCTAAGTTTTTTGCAGGAACATGGTTTGGTAAAGGCTTAAACATTTACTCTTGGATTCATGTTTCTGATGTAGTACGTGCTATATTGTTTTTAGTTGAAAAAAACAGCAGCGGTATTTACAATTTAGTAGCTCCAAACCCAGTCAATAGTAAGAGTTTTATGTTAGATATATCTAACAAACTGAATAGACGTATTATATTACCTTCCATTCCTTTAAAACTTATTAAAATGCTTACTGGAAAGATGTCTGAGCTATTGATTTTTAGTCAAAATGTTAGCTGTGAAAAAATTATTAAGGAAGGATTTAAATATGAATTTAAAGACCTTAACTCAGCTCTGGAAGATTTATTAAAATAATTTGATGACATTTTGACATTTTTACAAAATTGGCAGTACTTTTGCAAATATTTTAAAAAATGAAAAGATGAGTGATTCGAAATCAATAAAAAAACCTACTTTAAAAGTTCAAATTCAAAATTTAGAACTTTCTGTAAATGAAGAAAAAGATAAATTTTTAAGACTTTTTGCTGAATTTGAAAACTATAAGAAAAGAACTACAAAAGAAAGACTTGATTTATATAAAACTGCTTCGCAAGAATTAATGACAGCTCTTTTACCAGTATTAGATGATTTAAACAGAGCTTCAGGTGAATTTGAGAAATCAAAAGAAAAGGGGCTTGTTGAAGGATTTACATTAATTAAAAACAAATTTTCTAGTACTTTGAAATCTCAAGGTTTAATTTTAATTGAAGTTGATAAAGGTGAAGATTTTGATGCAGAGCTTCACGAAGCTATTACCCAACTTCCTGTGGATGATAAAAAAATGAAAGGTAAAATTATAGATGTAGTTGAAAGTGGATATAAGTTAGGCGATAAAATAATTAGATACCCTAAAGTAGTCGTAGGGAATTAAACAAACTTTATGAAAGAAGATTATTATGATGTTTTAGGAGTAAGTAAATCTGCTTCTGAAAGTGAAATTAAAAAGGCTTACAGAAAAAAAGCCATTCAATTTCATCCAGACAAAAATCCAGGAAATTCAGCTGCAGAAGAAAGTTTTAAAAAAGCTGCTGAAGCTTATGAAATTCTTGGAAATAATGAAAAAAAATCAAAGTATGACCAATTTGGACATTCAGCTTTTGATGGATCTGGAGGTTTTGGTGGTGGAGGCATGAATATGGATGATATATTTAGTCAATTTGGCGATATTTTTGGAAGTGCTTTTGGCGGCGGCGGCGGTTTTGGCGGAGGAGGACAAAGAAGATCTAAAGGAAGTAATTTAAGAATAAAAGTAAGTCTTGAGCTTAAAGAAATTGTTCTTGGAGTTGAGAAAAAAATAAAAGTTAAAAGAAAGATTAAGGCTCAAGGGGTAACTTATAAAAATTGTTCTTCTTGTAATGGTTCTGGTCAAGTAACTAGAATTACTAATACTATTTTAGGAAGAATGCAATCTGCGAGTACTTGCCCTAGTTGTAGTGGTTCAGGTCAAGTAGTTTCTTCAAAGCCTTCTAACTCTGATTCTAATGGTTTAATAGTTTCTGATGAAACTGTTCTAGTTAAAATTCCAGCTGGAGTTGAAGATGGGATGCAATTAAAAGTTTCAGGAAAAGGAAATGATTCTGCAGGAAACGGTATTGCAGGGGATTTAATTGTTTTAATTCAGGAAAGTGAACACCCAGCCCTTAAAAGAGAAGGTAATAATCTACATTATGATCTTTATATAAGTATTTCAGATGCTGTTTTAGGTACATCTAAAGAAGTAGATACTGTTACTGGAAGTGTTAGAATTAAGCTTGAGTCTGGAATTCAGTCTGGAAAAATTTTAAGATTAAGAGGCAAAGGCTTAACTAGTTTAAATTCTTATAGTGCTGGCGATATGTTGGTTCATATTAACGTTTGGACACCTAAAATTTTAAATAAAGAACAAAAAGTGTTTTTTGAACAAATGAAAAGTTCTGAAAACTTCACTCCCTCACCAGAAAAGGGTGAAAAGTCTTTTTTTGAAAAGGTAAAAGATATGTTTTCATAATCTCAATATTGATTAACATGTTTTTATAAAATTGCACATAATTTTTACTATCAATTTGATTATATTTAGATAAAAATATTATCAGATGAAGAAGTTTGTCGAGTTTATTAATAAAGAATTTTTTATTACAGAAAGTATTAAGTTTTCTATAGTGACAATATTACTAGTCACTATGATTTTTTTAATTACTCATTTGTTTTTAAAACTTGTTAAAAAAATAGCTACTAAGCAGTTAGATGAAGAAAGAAAGTTGAAGTTTAAATCTGTTTTTTCTTTTCTTAATTATTTTGTTTTCATAATAGTTGCTTCAATTACTTTTCAAAATTTTGGAATTAATTTAACTGGAATTTTTGCTGCTTCAGCTGCTTTATTAGTTGGTGTTGGTTTAGCTCTTCAAACATTTTTTCAAGATATTATTTCAGGAATTTTAATTCTAGCTGATCAAACTGTACATGTTGGAGATATTATTGAAATAGATGGTAAAGTTGGAAGAGTAGAAAACATTAAAATTAGAACCACTAGAGCCGTGACTTTTGATAACAAAGTACTTATTATACCTAATCATAAATATTTAACTTCAACCTTGTTTAACTGGACTGAAAACGGGACAGTACTTAGGGGGAGTGTTTCGGTTGGAGTCTCTTATGATTCAGATGTAGAATTAGTTAAAAAAATTCTTCTAGAAATTGCTGACTCTCACCCTCATTTAATGAAAAACCCTACTCCACATGTTATTTTTAAAGATTTTGGAGATAGTTCTCTAGATTTTCAATTACTATTCACTTATAATAATGGTTTTAGAGTTAATTTAATTGAAAGTGATATTAGATTTTTAGTTTATAAAAAATTCAAAGAATTTAACATTCAAATTCCTTTTCCTCAACGAGTAGTTCATATAGAAAAATAAATAGTATGTCAAAAATCTTAATAATTGAAGATGAAGAATCTATAAGAAGAGTTCTTAAGAAAGTTCTTATTGAAGAGGATGGTAAGTATCAAATTTTCGAAGCTATTGATGGGGTTGATGGGGTTGAAAAAATAAAAACTAATAAATTGGATTTAATATTGTGTGATATTAAAATGCCAAAAAAAGATGGTATTGAAGTTTTGGACTTTATAATAAAAAAATATTCTGAAATTCCAGTTATCATGATTTCAGGTCACGGAGATCTTGAAACTGCGGTTGAGTCAATGAGGCTAGGTGCGTTTGATTATATTTCAAAACCTCCAGATTTAAATAGATTACTTAATTCAGTTAGAGCTGCTTTAAAAAATAATAATTTTATAAAAACAAGTAGAGTCAATTTAAAAAAGTCAAAAGAGTTTAAAATAATAGGAGAATCTAAAGAGATTCAAGATGTTAGAATTTTAATTGATAAAGTTTCATTAACTAATGCTAAAATTTTAATTCAAGGTCCAAATGGTTCTGGCAAAGAACTGGTAGCAAATCAAATACATTTAAATAGTTCAAGAAATGATGCTCCCTTTATTGAAGTGAATTGCGCTGCTATTCCATCTGAACTTATTGAAAGCGAACTTTTTGGCCATATCAAAGGTGCTTTTACTTCAGCTGTAAAAGATAAAGTAGGGAAGTTTGAAGCAGCTAATGGAGGGACTATTTTCTTGGATGAAATAGGAGATATGAGTTTGTCTGCACAATCAAAAGTTTTAAGAGCTTTACAAGAAAATAAAATCCAAAGAGTAGGAAGCGAAAGGGATTTAATTGTAGATGTTAGAATTATTGCAGCAACTAATAAAGATTTAAGAAATGAAATTAAAAAAAATAATTTTAGAGAAGATTTGTTCCATAGGCTGGCTGTAATTGAAATTAATGTACCTTCTTTAAATGAAAGATCATCTGATATTCCAGTCTTAATTCAGCACTTTTTAAAAGATATTTCAATTGAAAATAAGTTAATTTATAAAAACATTGATAAAAACGCTGTTTTACAATTACAAAAATATAATTGGTCTGGTAATGTTAGAGAATTAAGAAACGTAATTGAAAGACTATCTATTTTAACTGACAACAATATTATTTCTCTTGAAGATGTTATTAAATACTCAAATAAAAAATAAAAAATGAAGATAATTATTACTTTACTTACTTTTTTTCTTGCTTTCAACGTATTTTCTCAAAATGACGAAGAAATGCTTAAAGAAATATTTAACACATCAATGAATTCAAGTAACAGTTATGAACTATTAGATTATCTCTCTAACGAAATTGGAGGAAGACTATCGGGATCATTGAATGCAGAAAGAGCGGTAAAATGGGGGGAAAAAGAATTAAATAACTTAGGGTTTAATAAAGTTTGGCTACAAGAATTAATGGTTCCAAAATGGATAAGAGGTCCAAAAGAATTTGCATTAATTGAAACGCAACCTGGAGTTACATTTAATGTTGATGTTTGTGCGCTTGGAGGATCGGTTGCAACGCCATCTGTAGGTATTAAGGCTAATGTAGTTGAAGTTAAAAGTTTTGAGGAACTAAAAAAACTTGGTAAGGGGAACATTGATGGCAAAATTGTGTTTTTTAATCGTCCAATGCAATCTAACTTAATTAGTACTTTTCAAGCTTATGGAGAAGCAGTAAGTCAAAGAACTAATGGTGCTGCTGAAGCTGTTAAGTATGGAGCAATCGGAGTAATAGTTAGATCTATGGGGTTGAGGCTTGATGACAACCCTCATACAGGCACTATGAGCTATGGTAATTTACCTGAAAGCAAAAAGATACCTGCAGCTGCAATAAGTACCAATGCGGCCGAAAAATTAAGTGATTTGTTAATAATTAATCCAAAACTAAAGTTTCTGTTGAGACAACAGTGTAAACAATATAATGATGTAATCTCTCATAATGTTATAGCTGAAATAAAGGGTTCCGAATATCCTGATGAAATAATACTTATTGGAGGACATTTAGATTCTTGGGATTTAGGAGATGGTTCTCACGATGATGGAGCAGGTATTGTTCAGTCTATGGATGTATTAAACATTTTTAATAAAATAAATTATGTTCCTAAAAGAACCATTAGAGTCGTATTGTTTATGAACGAAGAAAATGGAACCAGAGGAGCTAAAAAGTATTCAGAAGTTTCAAAAAAAAATAATTTAAATCATATTTTCGCATTAGAATCAGATGCGGGTGGATTTAGTCCAAGAGGTTTTTCTTTTACTTCAAATTTGAAAAATTTCAAAAGGATTCTATCTTGGAAAAAATTATTTGAACCGTATTTGATTCATTCATTTCTTTTAGGTGGGAGCGGAGCGGATATAGCACCTTTAAAGAATGGTAATAATGTGTTAGCTGGACTAAGACCTGATTCACAAAGGTATTTTGACTATCATCATACTTCAATTGACACTTTTGATGCTATAAACAAAAGAGAGCTTGAACTAGGAGCTTTTGCAATGACATCCCTTGTATATTTGTTTGATAAATATGGAATTGTTAAATAACTTTTATTTTGGAAACGTTAATTGATATAGATAAGTCATTATTTGTTTTTTTAAACTCATTAGGATCCGATAGCTTTGATTTTATTTGGTTGTCAATTACTGAAAAGAAATCTTCTATTCCTTTATATATATTTTTGATATATTATATATATAAGAAGTTTTCTAATAAAGAATTTTTAAAGTATTTGATTCTTGTTATAATATTAATCGTCTTAACAGATCAAGCAAGTGGTTTTTTTAAAGATTTTTTTCAAAGACTGAGACCGTGTCATGATCAGGAAATTAACAGTTTTATAAGGATCGTAAAAGAAGGATGTGGGGGATTATATGGATTTTTTTCCGCTCACGCTGCTAATACTTTCGCTGTAGCAACTTTTTTTTACTTCACATTAAAAAGATATTCAAAAAACTTTAAATACCTTTTTCTATGGGCAGCAATAGTTTCTTATAGTAGAATTTATGTTGGAGTTCATTTTCCTTTTGATATTATCTTTGGAGCTTGTTTTGGAACTGTATTAGGCTATTTATTTTCATTTAGTTCAAATAAAATTCATTTTTAATGTTTTATAGAATTCAAGAATACAAAACTCTATTTTTGAGAATTTCATTAGCTTATCTATTCTATTTTATAGCAAGAGTACTATTCTATTTTTATAATAGCAATATGATTATTATAGATAGTTTTAGTGAATTTGTTAATTTATGCTTTATCGGTTTGACCTTTGATACTTCGGCAATTTTATATACTAATGTATTTTTTATATTAATTTCTTTAATTCCATTTAAAAACAATTCAAATCCTTTGTTTCAAAATGGAATGATGGTGTTATATTTTTCAACAAATACAATAGCGTATTCAACAAATTTTTTTGATTTTATTTATTATAGATTTTCTCAGTCTAGATTAACCACAAGAGTTTTTGATGTTATTGAAAATGAAAATAATAAGGCAACTTTAGCAGCCTCTTTCATTTATAATTATTGGCATGTTCTTGCTTTGTTTTTTATATTAATTTTCATTTGGATTTATCTCTATAAGAAAATTGATTTTAATAAATCTAAATCAAAAATCACATTCAATTATTATTTATTTTCATTATTCTGGTCGTTAATAATAATTTTTATTTGTGTAATAGGAGTAAGAGGAGGAATTGGCAATGCTACAAGACCAATTAATATGGTTGACGCCCATAGGTTTGTTAAGAAAGGAATTCATGCAGATTTTGTATTAAACTCTCCATTTTGTTTAATAAGAACTTATAAAAAAAACTATTTTAAAAAGAAAAAATTTATTAATAGCTCAGAAATTGAAAGTATAATAAAACCAATAAAAAAATTAAATGATTCAGTTTATTCAAGACCCAATGTTGTTTTAATAGTTTTAGAAAGTTTTGGAAGAGAATACATAGGTTCGTTTAATAAGGATAATTTAATTGATGATTATAAGAGTTATACTCCTTTTTTAGATTCCTTGTCTAATCATAGTCTTATTTTTACAAATGCATTTGCTAACGGCAGACAATCTATTGAAGCGTTACCTTCTATTTTAGCAAGTGTCCCTTCATTTAAAGTTCCGTTTACATCTTCACCATATTCCAATCAAAATATCCAATCATTAGTTTCTGTTTTTAATGAAATTGATTATTCTACTTCTTTTTTTCATGGAGCTCCAAATGGATCAATGGGTTTTTTAGGTTTGTCTAATATTTTAGGTTTTGACAATTACTATGGTAAAAACGAATTTAACGATAACTCTTTGTATGATGGATATTGGGGTATTTGGGATGAACCTTTTCTACAGTTCGTGAAAAGTGAAATTGATAATTTTAATGAACCTTTTTTTACTACTTTTTTCAGTTTATCATCTCATGAACCTTTTTATGTTCCAGATGAATATAAGGGAGTTTTTCCAAAAGGTAATGTTCAAATGCATCAGGTTGTAGGTTATTCAGATAATGCCTTAAAAGAATTTTTTGAATCTTCTCAAACTCAGCCATGGTTTGACAACACATTATTTGTTATAACTGCTGATCATTGTAATCAGTTTTGGTATCCGTTTTACAGAGCCCCAATAAATAGATTTGCGATTCCGATTATGTTTTATCACCCCAACAACAGCTTTAGTGGTGTAAATAATGAGCTTTCCCAACAATTAGACATATTCCCTTCAATAATTGATTTAATCGGGTATGATAAGCCAATAAACACTTGGGGGAGAAGCTTGTTTTCTAATTCTGATGATGTTCCTTTTTCAATCCATTATTCAGGAACTGTTTATCATTTTTCTATGGGAGATTTTAATTTAGTTTTTGACGGTGAGGCAATAATAGGAGTATATGGAATTAAAGATTCGCATTTAGAATATAATATAATAAATAATTCTAATATTGATTATTCCAAAGAAGAAATTTATTTAAAAGCTTTTTTTCAGGATTATATGGACAGAATTATTGAAAAAAAACTCAATTAGTTTACTTTATTAGTTCCGGAAAATTCATTTTAAATTTATTGATTCTAGGAGCAGAAACTTTCATTATATACATATCATTAGGATTGTTTTTTTTATAGTCTTGATGATATTCTTCGGCTAAATAAAATATTTTAAAAGGTTTAACTTGAGTTGTAATTTTATCGTAAGAACTATTATTTAACAATCTATTAATCTCATTTTCTATTTCATTTTTCTCATTCTTTGATTTATAAAATGCTATGGATCTATATTGTGTTCCTCTGTCCGGTCCTTGTCTATTTAATGTTGAGGGGTCATGTGATCCGAAAAAAACATTTACTAAAGTTTTAAAATCTATTATTTCAGGGTCATAAATTATTTCTACAGTTTCTGCATGCCCAGTCTTCCCTCTCATTACCTGTTGGTATGTTGGATTTTTCATTCTCCCACCTGAATACCCTGAATTAACTTCAATTACTCCTTTGATATTTTCATAAATTCCTTCAACACACCAAAAACATCCTGAAGCGAAGTATGCTTTTTCATAATTTTGTTCTAAAGTTTTTGGACTATAACCTGTTTTAATTAATAAAACTGAAAATATTAAAATTATTCTAGTCATTTTTTTGAATCAATTTATTAGTGAAATTATTCCATGAATATTTCTTCTTTTTTGTACTTAACTCTTTTTTGATCAAATCTAGATCAAAGTTTAATGCAAAAATAATTTTATTTGCTAAATCTCTTGGATTAGGATTTGATAAAAATCCATCTTTACTTTCAGTTATATATTCCGATAATCCCATTATGTTTGAACATACTGTTGGAATCTCAAATTGAATTGCCAGAGGAGTTATTCCGCTTTGAGATGCACTTTTGTAAGGTTGTATTATTAACTTTGCTGAACAAAACCAATATTTAATTTCATCATCATTTACAAATTCATTATTAAAATGAATATTATCATATACGTTTTCTTTAATAGCTAAATTTTTATATTTCTCTATTGATTCGTAATTTTCTCCTATAACTAGTAATTTTATTTTATTGTCATGTTTGACAACCTTTTTCATTGCTTTTATTAAAACATCTAACCCTTTGTACTCTCTTATTACCCCAAAAAATAATAAATATTTGAAACTTTTGTTTAATCCTGCTTTTTCTTTAGCAATCTCAACACTAACTGGTTCTCCAAATTTTTTAGGAATTGGATGAAACAATTCTATTCCTTTTTTTTCTTTATTTATTAGTTTAATTTGTTCAAATACATTTTTTGACAATGTATAATATTTAGTTATACTGTTTAAATAAAATTTAAAAAAATATTTTTGTAATAAGATTTTTTCATGCGGATAAGCATTATGAATTATTCCAATTTTTATAATTTTCTTTTTTAAATTTCTATTGATAGTCGATAAGCATGGAGACATAAAACTTGTCCAGTATGAAGATATTACTATATCTGGGTTTAAGTCGTTTATTTTTTTTGAACACTTAAACCAATTTAATAGGTTTATAGAGTTTATGATTTTTTTGGAATCGATTGTTTTTCCAGATGTTTTTTTTGACAGTTGAGTTTTTCCTGGAAATAATACAGATGGATACTGTAGTTTGAAATTGATGACTTCAACAGAATGTCCATATTTTAAAAGAGTATTACATAGTTCTTGGTTTGTGTCTGCTATTCCTCCTCGGAATGGAAAGTATGGCCCAATTACTATTATTTTCATATTTAATCATTTATTAATATCCAATCTCCATTTTTTAAATGATTTTCAGCTAATTTATATTTCAAAGTTTTTAATTCACCATTTGTAATATGTTTGATAGTTACTCTTTCATTTCTACCAATTTTTCTCTCGTCTCTAATAATAGTTTCAACATAATTATTGTTTTGTGAAGCCATTTGCCCAGCTCTTTTATTGATCGAAGCTATTTCATCACTATTTAGCACCTCCTCTTTAGACAGGTTCAGCTTTTGTTGTCTTCTTACCTTTCTGTCTTCTCTAATTTCTGAAGGATCTTTTGAAGGTAGCTGTCCGTTAAACAAAAAAGATATTATCTCTTTATTTATTTTTTCTAACATAGACTTGAATAATTCATATGCTTCAAATTTATATATAACTAAAGGATCCTTTTGTTCATGTACAGCTAATTGAACAGATTGTTTTAGTTCATCCATTTTTCTTAAATGATCTTTCCAAGCTTCGTCTATTATGGCTAATGAAATATTTTTTTCAAAATCATTAATTAATGTTTTTCCTTTTGATTCGTATGCTTTTTTAAGATTTGAGACAACGTTTAATGTTTTTTTTCCATCTGTAAATGGCACTACAATTCTCTCAAAATTATTAGCTGGATTTTCAAATACATTTTTTATAACCGGAAATACTTTTTCTGCACTTACAATCATTTTTGAATTATAATGATTGTAAGCACTCTTGTATGTATTTGAAATTAATTCTTCAACATTGGCTACTTCAAAATCATTAGAGGAATACTCAGAGCTTAATGAGAAATATCTGATTATATCAAATTCATAATCTTTATAATTATTTGATATTTTATTATTTTCTACGATTAATTCAGTTGTGTCATAAATCATGTTCGCTATATCTACTTTAAGCCTATCTCCTTCTAATGAATGCCTTCTTCTTTTATAGATAACCTCTCTTTGGGCATTCATTACATCGTCATATTCAAGTAATCTTTTCCTAATACCAAAATTGTTTTCTTCAACTTTCTTTTGAGCTCTTTCTATTGTTTTGGTCATCATAGAATGCTGTATAACTTCTCCTTCTTCAAGACCCATTCTGTCCATCATTTTAGCAACTCTGTCTGAGCCAAACAGTCTCATTAAGTTGTCTTCTAAAGAAACATAAAATTGAGAGCTTCCTGGATCTCCTTGTCTACCTGAACGACCTCTTAATTGCCTATCAACTCTTCTGGAATCATGTCTTTCAGTGCCAATTATTGCTAATCCACCATTTGTTTTAACCTCTTGATTGATCTTTATATCTGTTCCTCTACCAGCCATGTTTGTTGCTATAGTCACTACTCCTGCATTACCTGCTTCGGTTACAATATCTGCTTCTTTTTTATGGAGTTTAGCATTTAAAACATTATGCTTTATTTTTTTTATAGATAGCATTTTTGCTAATAATTCTGAAATCTCAACCGAAGTAGTTCCTATTAAAACTGGACGACCTTCATTAGCAACTTTTGTAACATCTTCAATAACCGCGTTGTATTTTTCTCTTTTTGTTTTGTATATTAAATCGTTGTTATCTTCTCTTGTAATAGGTCTATTTGTTGGAATTTCAACTACATCTAATTTGTAAATATCCCAAAATTCTCCAGCTTCAGTTATAGCAGTTCCTGTCATTCCAGAAAGTTTTTTATACATTCTGAAGTAGTTTTGAAGTGTAACAGAAGCAAATGTCTGAGTAGCATCTTCAATTTTTACATTTTCTTTTGCTTCAATAGCTTGATGAAGACCGTCAGAATATCTTCTACCATCCATTATTCTTCCGGTTTGCTCATCCACTATTTTAACCTTGTTGTCCATTAGGACATATTCAGTGTCTTTTTCAAATAGGGTATAAGCTTTTAATAATTGATTAAGAGTGTGTATTCTTTCACTTTTAATCGCAAATTCATTATAAATTTTTTCTTTTTCTTCAACCTCTAAGCTGACGTCTAGTTTTTTACTCTCTATTTCAGCTAGTTCAATTGAAAGATTTGGCAATACAAAAAAATGTGAATTATCTTTATCGTCAGAAATATCGTCAATTCCTTTATCTGTTAATTCTATTTGATTGTTTTTTTCATCTATTACAAAATATAAATCAGAATCCACTTTTGGCATTTCTCGATTATTATCTTGCATATAAAAATTTTCAGTTTTTTGGAGTAATTGCTTAACACCTTCTTCACTTAAATATTTTATTAATGCGGAAGTTTTTGGCAGACCTCTAAAAACCTGAAATAGGTGAAACCCTCCTTCTTCAGTATTCCCTTCACTAATTAATTTTTTTGCTTTTGCTAGAACTTGAATTAATAGTTGTTTTTGTTTCTGAACTATTGAATGAACTTTAGGTTTTAACTGATCAAATTCGTGAATATCCCCTTTTGGAACGGGTCCAGAAATAATTAATGGCGTTCTAGCGTCATCAATTAACACTGAATCCACTTCATCTACAATTGCGTAGGAATGTTTGTTTTGTACTAAATCTGAAGATGAATGAGCCATATTGTCTCTTAAATAATCAAAGCCAAACTCATTATTAGTTCCATAAGTAATATCTGAATTATACGCTTTTTTTCTTCCTTCAGAGTTAGGATTGTAATGATCAATACAGTCAATACTAAGACCATGAAATTCAAATATTGGAGCCATCCAAGCGCTATCTCTTTTTGCTAGATAATCATTAACAGTTACAAGATGAACCCCGTTTCCAGTTAATGCGTTTAGATAGACTGGAAGTGTTGCAACTAATGTTTTACCCTCACCTGTATGCATCTCTGCGATCTTCCCTCTATGAAGAGCTATTCCGCCAATGAGTTGAACATCATAGTGAACCATATCCCATGTCACCTCTTTTCCTGCAGCATTCCATTTGTTTAGCCAAATCGCATTACTACCCTCAACTGTGACGTATGTTTTTTCAGAAGAAAGATTCATGTCAAAGGTTGTTGCAATTACTTTTATTTGAGAATTTTCTTTAAATCTTTTTGCAGTTTCTTTTACAACTGCAAAAGCTTCAGGAAGTATTTCGTTTAACTTTTCTTCTACCTTCAAATTTGATTGCTCAGTAATTAAATCAATTTCCTGAAATAACTCATCTTTTTCATCAATACTTGAAGAAGAATCTATTTTTTCTTTTATAAGTGAAATTTGTTGATTAAAGGACTCTTTAACAGACTGAATCCCTTCCTTGAACTCAATAGTCTTATTTCTAAGTTCATCGTGGTTTAATGAGGAAATTTTATTGTCAAAACTTAAAATTTCTTCTACTATTCCTTCAACCTCTTTTAAATCTTTTTTTGATTTATTACCAACAAAAACATTAAGTATAGAGTTTATTAAGCTCATTAGTATATTATATTTAGATCAAATTTAAGCAAAAAAAAAGCCTCAAAAGAGACTTTAATGAAGTTTTTAAAAGACCTAATATTCATCTTCATTCCAAAGATAATCTTCATCCGTTGGATAATCAGGCCAAATTTCTAAAATTGACTCATAAGTCTCTTCTTCTTCTTCTTCAATTTCTTGTAAATTCTCTATTACCTCTAACGGCGCACCTGTTCTTATAGAAAAATCAATTAATTCATCTTTATTTGCCGGCCAAGGTGCATCACTTAAATACGAAGCTAATTCTAGTGTCCAATACATAATTCTAAATTTTTAATATTTGCAAAAATAAATTTTTAATTGACTCATGCAATGTTTTAAAGAAAAATTTAATGTTATTTTTTTTTAGTAAAATAAAATAAGACTATAATTAAAAAGAAAAAAAGTGCAATTCTGTAAATATAATCTCCATACTTAACATAAAATGTAATTTGATTAGATAAATTAATATAGCTATTTATCACTCCACTTTCATTATAACCAATAGTTTTTAATACGTCTCCTCTTTTATTTATTACAGCAGATATTCCCGTATTTGCACTTCGAGCTATATCTCTTCTGGATTCGATTGCTCTAATTTTAGAATAACTTAAGAGTTGTTTATGTCCGGGCGAATTATTCCACCAGCCATCATTGGTAATAATTGCTAGAAATTGAGCTCCATTTCTTACATATTCATTTATGTATTCACCATACATTGATTCATAACAAATTATTGGTGCAATCTTATTATTATCATTTGTTGTAAAAACGGTTCTGTTTGTTTGAGTAGCTCTTGACATAATTGTTCCGCCAAAGTCCAAAAGTAAATTCCCTAAAACAGGTTCTAGAATTTGTTTATAAGGAATGTTTTCTACTCCTACAACCAATTTAGATTTATGGTAGATTTGTTTTTGATTGGAGTTTATAAAGCTACTATTATATATGTCAAGCCAGATACTGTCTTTAATGTAATTTGAACTATTGGTTTTGGTTAGTTTTGAATTATAAATTTTATAAAATTGAATTCCACTTATTAATTGTGAATTTTTACTATTTAAATATGAATTTAAATCTTGATAAAAAGGAGTTTCAAAAAAATCAGTCATTGAATAACCTGGACTTTCTGAAAAGTATGTTTCCGGAGTAAAAATTATTTTATTATTAAAAACCCTATGGCTAGTGATTTGTTTAAATTCCTTCAGAATATTAAAATTAGTTCTACCATACTTTTCATTGTAAGGGTCTATGTTGGGTTGAATAATAGATATATTTATTGAATTCTCACTTATCGTTTGGTTATTGTATATAATAAGCGAAATAATTATAGGAATTGATACATTTAATAAAGAAATAGAAAATGTTTTTAAATAGTTATTTTTCTTTAGAATATAATTACTGTAAGCTTTATAAAAAAGCAAATTAACAATAAGTACCCATAATGTACCCCCAAATGACCCTGTATATTCAAACCATTGAATTAAATAATGAGATTCTGAAAAAACATTACCCAATACTAATGATGGCCAAGAAAAATCCCAAGTTAAATTAAATTTTTCAAAAACAATCCACGATGAAATAAAATAAATAAGGCCTAGTTTGTTTCCAATTTTTTTTGAAATTAGACTGTAAGAAGAGAATACTAAAGCCATTAAAAACGAATAAAGTAAAATGGCAAATATCATCCCAAAAACTGTGGAATAAATTATCCACCAACAGGTGATTGTATTCCAAATAAAAAAAGATAAAAAACTATAAGTAAATATTTTTTTTATTGATTTGTGTCTTAATTTATTTTCAACTATTAAAAGAGGAACAAAAGCTATAAAAATTAAAAAAACTATTCCATTAACAGGCCAAGAAAACCCTAAAAGAAGGCCAGATATGATGCTGTATAAAAGATGTTTTTTGTTCAAAAATTTATTAATATTTTAATTAGCAAGTTACTAAATTCAAAAATTAATCAGTAATTATTAAACCGTAATAAACTAAGTTCTTTTAAATTACTAATTTTAAAAAATGAAATTATTTTCTTTTATTCCTAATGCTTTTACTTTATTAAACCTTTTTTTTGGTTGTGTTGCAGTTGTTTTAGGGCTTTCTGGCAATCTAGAATATCTTTTGTTATTTGTAGTTCTTGGACTTGTCTGTGATTTTTTAGATGGGTTTTTTGCTAGACTTTTAAAAGTGAATTCAACTTTAGGTGTGCAATTAGATTCGCTTTCTGATTTGGTTTCTTTTGGAATGACGTCCTCAGTTGTAATGTTTTTGTTGATTCAGAAATCAGAACTAGTTTTAGACAACACATCTAATTTTATTAGCTATTTACCGTACTTCGCATTTCTAATTACAATAGCTTCCTCATATAGATTAGCAAAATTTAATCTTAGTTTAGATCAATCAAGTTTTATTGGGCTGCCAACTCCGGCAAATGCTATTTTAATAGTATTTATTCCTTTTTTATTTGAGCAGTTTAATAAAACTTACTATTTAGAAAATACTTATTTTTTAATTTCTATTGTAATAGTTTCTTCTTACTTGTTAATTTGTAACATGAAAATGTTTTCTTTTAAATTGAAAAGTTTAAAATTTAATGATAATCGTTTGGTTTTTATATTTGTTTCTTTGAGTATATTATTGTTTATTTTTTTTAAGGTTGCAGCTTTTCCATTAACAATAATTCTTTATTTACTTTTTAATTTATTCAGAATTAAATTTTAAATTTTTTTTTCTGAATTCAAAGTTTTGACCTAAGTATAATTTTCTTACCATTTCATCTTTTGCTAAATCTTCAGGCACACCATCTTTTAGAATATTACCTTCAAACATTAGATAAGTTCTGTCAGTGATAGCTAATGTTTCTTGAACATTATGATCGGTGATTAAAATTCCGATATTTTTACTTTTTAAGTGTGAGATGATTTTTTGAATATCTTCAACTGCTATTGGATCAACCCCTGCAAAAGGTTCATCTAAAAGCACAAACTTTGGATCAGATGCTAAAGCCCTTGCGATTTCTGTTCTACGTCTTTCACCTCCAGACAATAAATCCCCTCTATTTTTTCTAATTTTACCTAAATTAAATTCATCAATTAAAGAATTCATTTTAGTCGTTCGATCTTGCTTTGATAACGATGTGAGTTCTAAAACAGCCATTATATTGTCTTCAACAGAAAGCTTTCTAAAAACAGAAGCTTCTTGAGCTAAATAGCCAATTCCTTTTTGTGCTCTTGCGTACATGGGTAATGCAGAGATGTCCTCATTATCTAATGAAATAACTCCACCATCAGGTTTGATTAATCCAACGATCATGTAAAAGGAAGTAGTTTTTCCAGCTCCGTTAGGTCCAAGTAGACCAACTATTTCACCTTGATTAACTTCAATAGTTATTTCATTAACTACTTTTCTTCCTTTATATGATTTAAATATTTTATTAGCTTTTAGTTTCATTGTAATAATCTAATTATTTATTCCTTTTTTTTTCTTTCCTTAAAACAAACTTAGAAATATATATACTTATTTGATATAGTATTATAATCGGAATTGCTACTATAATTTGACTAGCGATATCAGGAGGGGTTATAATAGCCGATAATACTAAAACAATAACAAGAGCAATTTTCCTGTATTTTTTCATTATTTCTGGAGTTACTAGCCCTATTTTTGTCAAGAAATAAATTATTATAGGTAACTCAAAAATAAGTCCAGAAGCTAAGACAGAGGCTCTTATTAAACCAACGTAACTATCTAGATCAAAGTCATTAAAAATCTCACTACTTACGCTATATGATCCTAGGAAATTTATTGAAAGTGGGGTAACAATATAGTACCCAAAAAGAACGCCAATAAAAAATAGAATTGACGAAACTAAAATAAAACCTTTTGCATTATTTTTTTCATTATCATGTAGACCAGGACTTATGAAACTCCAAAATTGATATATAACATATGGAAATGAAATTATAAATCCAGCAGTTATTGACATCCATATGTGAGCCGAAAACTGCCCTGACATTGTTCTGCTTTGAATTCTGAAAGGCATTTCGTTTATACAAAAACTATCATCCAGCCCAAGTTTATTGGAGAGGGCACATAGCATGTCATATGTGAAGAAGTCGATGTTTTTTGGTCCAAATAGAATTTTGTCAAAAATAAAGTCTTTAGCTAAGAATGCTATAGATCCAGCAATAAGAATTGCTAAAACAGATCTTATTAAGTGCCATCTTAGGTCCTCAAGATGATCAAGAAATGACATTTCATCTACTTTAGTTTTTTCCATTAAGATAGTCCTTCATTAAGTATATTATGTAAGTGAATAATTCCAATGTAATTATCGTTGTCCTGAACAATTAATTGAGTTATTTTATTCTTATTCATTATTAATAATGCTTCGGATGCTAGTGTTTCGGAATTAATAGTTTTAGGAATTTTTGACATAAAATATTTTGCCGAAACTGTATTCATTTCTTTGCCTGAAGATAAAAAACGTCTCAAATCTCCATCAGTAATTATCCCTACAGCTTTATTGTTGTTGGTAATCGCGGTTGCACCAAGCATTTTGTTTGATATTTCATTGATGATAGTAGTAAGGTTGTCCTTTTCCTTTACACTTGGTTTTTTGTTTTTTAAAATAATTTCTTTGACTTTTAAATGTAGTTCCTTTCCCAAGGATCCACCAGGGTGATATCTAGCAAAGTCATTTTTTTTGAACCCATTTAATTCTGACAAACATATTGCTAAAGCATCTCCAATAACCAATTGGGCAGTAGTACTTGTAGTCGGAGCTAAATTATTTGGACAAGCCTCTTTTTTAATAAAACTTTTTAAAAAGAAATCAGAATTCGATCCTAAAAAAGAACTTTTGTCTGATGAAATGGCTACCAATATAACTTTAATTTTTTTTAAAAATGGCACTAGTGTTTTAATTTCAGAAGTATTTCCGCTTTTAGAAATTAAAATCACAATGTCATTATCTTGTACAATTCCTAAATCTCCATGTACAGCTTCAGCAGCATGCATGAAAATTGCTGGAGTTCCAGTAGAATTAAATGTTGCAACAATTTTTTTACCAATAAGTGCACTTTTTCCAACGCCTGTGACAATAACTCTACCATTTATAGCGTGAATAGCTTTAACTGAATTTTCAAAATCAGAGTCAATAAAATTTGATAAGTTTAAAATTGCTTCACCCTGATTTTTGATGCTTTCTTGAGCAGTTTTTAATATGTTGAAATTTGAATTCAAAATAGTTTTTTAAATAATGTTTTAGTATTATCTTGTATGTAACAAATGTACAAAATACCTTGATAAGCAAAACATGACTTTAGAATTGAATTTAAAAAAAGAATTAAAAACTTTATTTGGTTTTTCAAGCTTTAAAGGAGAACAGGAGCAAATAATAAATTCAGTTTTACAGAAAAAGAGTGTCATGGTAATAATGCCAACTGGAGCTGGAAAATCATTATGTTTTCAATTGCCTGCGTTATTATCTAAAGGTACAGCATTGGTGGTTTCTCCATTAATTGCTTTAATGAAAAATCAAGTTGATGTTATTAGAGGAATTTCTTCAAATGATGGTATTGCACATGTTTTAAATTCTTCACTAAATAATACGGAAATTCAAAATGTAAAAACGGATATTTCAAATGGAATTACAAAACTTTTATATGTCGCTCCAGAATCATTAGCTAAACAAGAATATATTGATTTTCTAAGTGAGTCAGACATTTCTTTTTTAGCCGTTGACGAAGCTCATTGTATTTCTGAATGGGGACACGATTTTAGACCAGAATACAGAAACTTAAATTCAATTTTAAATAAAATAAAGAGCAATATCCCTATAATAGCCCTAACAGCAACAGCAACCCCTAAAGTCCAAGAAGATATAATAAAAAACCTGAGCATCAATGGTGCTGAGCTCTTCAAATCTTCTTTTAATAGACCTAATCTTTTTTATGAAATCAGAAATAAAACTTCTAACATAAATAAGGATATTATATCATTTATTAAAAATAGAGATGGTAAATCAGGAATTGTCTATTGTTTATCAAGAAAAAACGTAAATGAACTTTCCCAAACATTACAGGTTAATGGAATAAATGCTCTTCCTTATCACGCAGGTCTTGAATCTAAAACTAGAGTTAAAAATCAAGATATGTTTTTAATGGAAGAATGTGATGTGATTGTAGCCACAATTGCATTTGGAATGGGGATTGATAAGCCCGATGTGAGATTTGTAATTCATCATGATATTCCAAAAAGTTTAGAAAGTTATTATCAAGAAACTGGTAGAGCAGGAAGAGATGGTGGAGAAGGTCATTGCTTGGCTTTTTATTCGTTTAAAGACATTGAGAAGTTAGAAAAATTCATGTCAGGAAAAGCTCTAGCCGAGCAAGAGCAGAGTTATTCTTTATTAGATGAAATAGCAGCTTATGCGGAAACTTCAATGTCTAGAAGAAAATTTATTTTAAACTATTTTGGGGAAGATTTTGATGAAATTAATGGAGAAGGAGCTTTGATGGATGATAATATGAAAAATCCTAAACCTAAAATCAAAGTCAATCAACAAGTGAAAATAGTTTTAGACTTGATTGAAAAAACAAAGCAGCAATATAGAATTAAAGAATTAGTCGGTTATCTTGTCGGAGAAGAAACAAATTTATTAAGATCTCATAACGTTAATAAAAATGATTTTTTTGGCTCTGGAAAACAATTCGATAAAGTTTTTTGGCATTCATTGATAAGGCATATGCTAGTGGAAAGGCTAATTGAAAAATTAGTTGAGTCTTATGGAGTTATTAAAACAAATAAAAGTTCAAGAAATTATTTATCAAAACCTTTTGATTTCTATATTACAGAAAATCATAAATATTTAGAAGAAGAAAGGTTGAATAACCAAAAGCAAATGATTCAAAAAAATGTTTTTGATAAGGTTTTGTTTTCGATTTTAATTTCTGAGAGAAAAGAAATAGCTAAATCTAAAGGTATCCCCCCTTATGCTATTTTTCAAGAATCATCCATCGAAGAAATGGCTTTTAAATATCCAATTTCTATAGATGAATTAAAAAATATTAACGGAGTAGGTGAAGGAAAAGCTTCTAAATTTGGTCAGTCTTTCGTTATTTTAATTAATGATTATGTTAAAGAAAATGACATTACAAGACCAGAAGATTTAATAATTAAAACAACAGGATCTAATTCTGCTTTGAAGCTATTTATAATTCAAAGTATAGATAGAAAAATTCAACCCATTGATATTGCTGATTCTAAAGGAATTAAATTGTCAGAATTAATTAAAGAACTTGAGACTATAGTATTTTCAGGTACTAAGTTGAATATTGCTTATATGATTGATGAGATTTTTGATGAAGATCAACAAGAAGAATTATATGATTATTTTATTGATTCCGAATCTGATGATATCAATTTAGCAATTGATGAGTTTGACGGAGATTATGAAGAATTAGATTTGAAATTATATAGAATAAAATTCATAAATGAGGTGTCTAACTAATATTTAAAACTTATAAATTTATTTTTTTAATCTCCTAGCTTTAGTTTAACTTGCGGCCTTGAAATTAATTACAGCTAAATGAAAGAAGGTATTTACGCAAAAATAAAAACCAATCAAGGTGACATTTTATTAACACTTCACTACAAAAAAACACCAGGTACTGTTGCAAATTTTGTTGGATTGTCTGAAGGGAAAATTGATAATTCTTTTAAATCAAAAAACGAACCATTTTATGATGGAATTAAGTTTCATAGAGTGATCCCCGAATTTATGATTCAAACAGGTTGTCCACAAGGAACAGGAACAGGTGATCCTGGCTATAAGTTTGATGATGAATTTCATCCTGATCTAAAACATGACAAGCCAGGTATTCTTTCTATGGCGAATTCTGGAAAAGCTACAAATGGAAGTCAGTTTTTTATAACTCATATCCCAACAGAATGGCTAGATAATAAACATACTGTATTTGGAGAAGTTATAGAAGGTCAAAACGTAGTTAATGACATTAAAGAGGATGATATAATTAGTTCAATTGAAATAATCAGAATAGGTGAAGAAGCAGGTTCTTGGGATGCTTCATTTAATTTCACGGAATTTAAATCAAAAAAAGAGAATGATCCTGCTGACTTAATTCAAAAAAACAAACAAATTATTCAAGAAATATCTAAAGGATACTTAGAAACTGATTCAGGTTTAAGATATACTATTTTGTCTAAAGGAGATGGAGTCTCACCAAACAAAGGGGATATGGTGAAAGTTCATTATAAAGGTCAACTGCTTGATAAAACTGTTTTTGACTCATCATACAAAAGAAACGAACCAATAGAATTCAAAGTTGGTATAGGCCAAGTTATTCCAGGTTGGGATGAAGGTATTCTGCTTTTAAATAAAGGTGATAAGGCAAGGTTTGTTATCCCTTCACAATTAGCATATGGCGAAAGTGGAGCAGGAGGGGTAATTCCTCCAAACGCTACTCTTATTTTTGAAGTAGAGTTGCTTTAATCAATCCACTTGATATTACATCCTATACTAGGTTTCTGATTAAGTGTAATTTCTTTAGATTCCAAAACACAATTGAAAACCGTTCTAATGTCAGAGCCTGATAATGGTATGTTGTTACCTGGTCTTGAATCATCTAGTTGCCCTCTATAAATTAACTTTTTGTTTGAATCAAAAATATAAAAGTCTGGTGTGCATGCTGCGTCATAATTTTTAGCAACTTGTTGCGTTTCATCATATAAATAGGGAAAAGTATATTTTTCGTTAATTACCGTATCACTCATTTTTTTAGGATTGTCTGCAGGATAATTTTTTATATCATTACTAGAGATGGCAATAAACGAAATCCCTTTTTCTTGAAATTCATTTGCCATTTTTACAATTTCTTTATTAACGTGAACTACAAATGGACAATGATTACATATGAACATTATAAGAGTACATTTTTCACCAAAAAGATTATCTGATTTTAATATTTTTTTAGATTTAGTATCATAAAGTTCGAAAGAAGGAGCACTAAATCCAATTGGAACCATATTTGAAGGAGTTCTAGCCATTTTATAATATTTTTTTCAAATTTAAATTGAATTTTTTATAAATTGCCAATAATTAATTAATTATGATTGATTTTATTACTTTTTTTGAAAATATAACCTCTTTACAGAGAGCTGTTATTCTTGTTGTAGGGATTACTTTTTTTTGGTCTATTGAATCTATAATTCCATTATTTAACTTTAATTATAAGAAAATTAAGCACGCTTCCACTAATTTATTTTTTACTTTCACAACAATTCTTATAAATTTCTCTCTCGCTTTTTTGCTACTAAACTCGGCTGATTGGGTTACCGCTAATAATTTTGGTATTTTAAATTTTTTTGAATTTTCTCTTATTATAAATACAATTTTGGGAGTTTTTTTACTGGACTTAATAGGAGCTTACTTACCTCATTATATTCAGCATAAGGTTAAATTTCTTTGGAAAATTCATTTAGTTCACCATTCTGACCATAATGTTGATACTACTACTGGAAATAGACATCATCCTTTTGAAAGTGTAGTCAGATTTGTTTTTACACTTATTGGAGTTGCAATTTTAGGAGTTAATATGTGGCTTGTGTTTTTATATCAATCTCTTTCAGTAATTTCTACTCAATTCACTCATGCAAATATTAATATAAACCCTAAAATTGATAAATTTTTAAGTTATATAATTGTTACTCCCAACATGCATAAAGTTCATCATCATTTTAAGATGCCATATACAGATTCTAATTATGGTAATATTTTTTCATTCTGGGACCATTTATTAGGTACTTTTAAAAAATTAGATCCTTCTAAAATAATTTATGGTGTAGATACTTTTTTTGATAAAATAGAAAATGAAAGTATCAAAAATTTACTTTACAGACCTTTTGAAAAATCTAAATCTCACGTTAATAAATAGATTACATTAATTTAGCAAAGAAAATAGCATTCATCATTAATTTATTTGTACCATACCAGAACGCTCTGAAATTTGTATTATCGCTAAACACAGCTACCTTACCTTTCTTGTAATTAAATACCGCAAACGGTCTTGCATTTTTCAAAGATTCTAAATTTTCTTTAGAAATATACCCGCTTATTAGTGGATTTTTAGAATAAGTAATAGGATTGTTATAATTAATGGAATCATTTTTCAAATATATATTAGTATTTCTAAATACAGATAAATTGTTTTTGTTATAACCGTAATTGATTGGATGAGATCTGTCTAAAATAGTATTAAAGATAGCTCCACTAGTCAGCTGAGATCCGTAGAAATTACTTTTATCTTTGAATTTAATATTCTCTAAAGATGGTTTATTGCTATTAAGTTTAACAGAAATAAACTCCTTTTTATTTAACCAATTAATAGTGTTTCGAAAGCCAATAATATTTCCACCGTCTTCAACCCAATTTTTAATTTTTTCAATTACTTCATCACTAAGATTGTAATTGCCATTAGCTAATATTAGAGTATTATATTTTGATAAGTCTTGAGAAAATAAATTTGATTTTTTTATTTTTGTTATTGGAATTTGATATCTAGTATCGAGTAAATGCCAAATTTCACCAGCATCATAACTAGTAACTCCTTCTCCTACTATTAATGCAATATTAGGCTTAGAAATGTTAATAAAATCATTACTCCCTAGATCAATTCCAGACGTATGACTTGATCCGTAGCCATGAAATGTTATTCCAGTTTCACTTGTTAAGGATTGTATAATATTATGAATTTGATTAGTGTTTAAATCCTGATTTTGCATAGTAATAAGAATCGTTCCATAATCAAAATTCTTTGATCCAATTTTAAAGTTATTTGTAGCTACTTTAACTCTTACCCCCTTATCTAAAAATCTATATAGTGCTTTTGGAGTGTAGTAATCATCCCAAGAAAATAGGTATGCATAATCACTTTTATTAATAATCTGTCCTTTAGGCTTTTCTAATTTTAAATCTTGTGTTTTAATTTTAGTTGAATAATCAGTGAAATTTAAGTTGAAAGAGTGTAAAAAGGACCAGGCCGATATATCATAAAATAAGCTGTCTTTAAATTCGGTTCTTTCCTCGAACATAGCCTTTACTAGCCTGCTTTTATTTTGATTTTTTGGAATTAACAATGCGGATTCTTTTTTAAACTCTACATTATTAATAGTTATATTTTTATCAAGAGTTTTTATTTTTATTTCATGAGTTTTTAATAATTCATAAAAGTGAAATAATTTTGATTTATCTGTATTGTCACCAACTAAGTAGTACTCGTTTTTGTTTTTTGATGTTTCTATTCTTGAATTTTTGAAAAAATTCTTTTGATAATTTAATAGCTTTAACCTTAAATTAATTGCAGCTTCTAATGAAGAAAGTGAAGTCGTTAATTGATTTTTTATAGTAAATGGAAAAGAAATTTTACCATTTACACTATTTTGAAGATGTCCTCTGGAACTAGCTTGTTCAAATAATATACCAATACTTCCGTTAATGTCTGGAAAAGTAGACCCTTTTCCATAATAAAAGTCATCATAATCTTCTTCACTATAAAATAGAGAACCGATTTCGCTAAGTCTCTTTTCATGGAATTTACCAATTTCTGATGTGATAGTCTGATTCTTTTTTGGGGTTAGAGGATTGACTCTAGATGGAATTCCTGGCTGATAAAAAAAAGTAGAATTTGTTCCCATTTCATGATGATCTGTTAAGATATTCGGAGACCATTTATGAAATGTTTTAATTCTTGCTTTAGATTCTGGAAGTTGAACAGGTAGCCAATCCCTATTCATATCAAACCAGTAATGATTTGTTCTACCACCCGGCCAATTTTCATCAAACTCCCTATCTGAACTATCAGGATTTAAATGCATGCTTTTGTTTGTATTAGCCCAATGAGCGAATCTTTGTAATCCATCAGGATTAAATGACGGGTCTAATAGTATGACGGCATTGTTTAATGCATCAATAGTTTTAGGACTTTTGGATGCAGCTAAATGATATGCGTAAATCATCGAAGCGTTGCTTCCACTTGGTTCATTACCATGAATTGAGTAACCTTGGTAAATAACCACAGGCATATTACTTAAATCTTTTACTAAACCAACTTCAGAATTTAAACTAATATGATCTTGTCGTATTTTTTCTATGTTTTCTAGATTTGTTTTCGATGAAATAGTAAGGATTAGAATAGGTCTTCCTTCATATGTTTGACCTCTATTCTCTATGATTATCCTGTCAGAAGACTCAGCTAAAGCATACATATATTGTACTAGTCTATCATGACTTACATGAGAATTTCCAACTTCATTGTTGTTTAATAAAAAACCATTAGGCTTCGGAATATTGTTGTCGTAAGACTCTAAATTTTCTAGATAGTAAGATAAATTGACTTGATTTTGAGAATAAGATATTAAACTAATTAAAAGGACTAAATATCTCATAATATGTGAATTAAAATTTTATATTAAATATCGTCAAAATCTACGTCAGTAAAATTTTCTTTTGAATCTTCAGTTTTTGGATCTTCAGTTTTCACTTCATTCTGACTAGAGTTTTCGTCATTCGGAATTTCTCTTTTAAAGTCTTTTTGATGAATTTCGCTTATTACTTCTGTACCTTTTTCGTTAACTATATATTTTGTCATTTCTTCAAGTAAATCTGAAAAACCTTTAAAGTCTTCTTTGTATAAATAAATTTTATGTTTTTTAAAATAAAAAGTTCCATCTTCATTTGTAAACTTTTTGCTTTCAGAAATTGTTAAATAATAATCCCCCGCCTTTGTAGATCTAACGTCAAAAAAATAAGTTCTTCTACCAGCTCTAAGTATTTTTGAAAAAATATCCTCAGCATCGTTGTATTTTCTGTCTTCCATAATAAATTGTTTTATATTTCAAAAGTGAATAAAAAAAACAAACTCACCAAATATTAAATAATTTCTTTTTCTGATGATTGTTTTCTATAAGAAGTAGAGTAATATCCATTTTTTTTAATTAAGTCTTCGTGTGATCCGAATTCTAAAATAGATCCATTTCTTAATACTAATATTTTATCGCAGGTTTTTGCTGATGAAACTCTATGTGTAGCAATAATTACTGTCATATTTTTGGTTACATCTTTTAAGCTTGATAAGATTTTTTCTTCTGTTTCAGTATCTACAGCAGACAAGCTATCATCTAAAATTAAAATTTTGGGTTTTTTTATTATAGCTCTAGCAATAGCTAGTCTTTGTTTCTGTCCTCCGGAAAGGTTAACTCCTCTTTCACCCAAAATTGTTTCATATTTATTTTTAAATGAATCAATATCTTTTGACAAACAAGCTATTTCAGCGGATTTAACTATTTCATAATTACTTGCGTTCGATTTTCCAAATTTTATGTTATTTTCTATGGTGTCAGAAAATAAAAAAGTAGACTGAGGAACATATCCAATACAATTTCTCAGTTCATTTATGTTAATATTTTTAATATTATTTTGATCTATTAAGATTTCTCCTTCATTAGGATCGTACACTCTACATAATAATTCTAACAATGTTGATTTTCCAGAACCAACATCACCCATTAGAGCGATAGATTCTCCTCTTTTCACTTTAAAGGAAATGTTGTTTAAAGCTTTGATTTCAGTTTCTTTGAAAGTTAGAGATATTTCTTTGAAATGAATTTCCCCATCAATATTTAATTTATTATTAGAAACATTAATAATGGAGGGTTTTGTATTAAGAAATTCGTTTATTCTTTTTTGTGAAGCTTCTGCTTGTTGAACAATTGAGGTAACCCAACCCACTGTTGCAACAGGCCAGGTTAGCATGTTAATGTAAATAATGAATTCAGCTAATACACCTAACTCTATTTCTCCATTCATATATTGAATCCCTCCAATGTAAACTACGATTATATTACTTATCCCAATTAATAAAATCATCAATGGAAAAAACCATGCTTGTATTTTCACTAAAGACATGTTTTTTTCTTTACTAGCCGCTGCCAAATCACTTAATTCTTTATTAATGTATTTTCCAATTGTGTAGGTTTTGATTATTTTCACTCCACTAAAGGATTCTTGAGTGAATGAAGTTAGTTTTGAAAGATACTCCTGAACTGTCTTGCTTTTTTGATTAATTACCTTACTAATTTTATAAATTATAAAAGAAAGTATAGGTAGAGGAGTTAAAGTGTACATAGTAAGTTTTGGAGCAACACTAACCATGTAGGTTATTACTATTATAAACAAAGATAGTGTAGTAATAGTGTACATGATGGCTGGACCAATATACATTCTAACCTTACTTACGTCTTCACTAATTCTATTCATTAAATCACCAGTTCTATTGTTTTTGTAAAAGTCAAAATTTAGAGATTGGTATTTTTGATAAATTTCATTTTTCAAATCAAACTCAATAAACCTAGAGACATTTATTAGCATTTGTCTCATAATGAAAGTGAAAATTCCTGCTATTATTGCCGAGCCAACTATAAATAAAATATTTCTTAATAATTTACTCTTAATTAATTCAATGTCAGAAGACTCTGATGAAATATACTTTTCAATAACAGTTATGGAATCTCCTATAAGATTTGGAGCAATTAAAGCAAATATTCTTGCTATAATAGTTATCAAAATACCAATAATAATTTTGGTTTTATATTTTAAAAGGTATTTATTTAAGTGTCTTAATTCTAACATCAATTTGTGTTGATTCAAAGATACATTATTGATGATTTATTTCTTTATTAAATTATTGTCTTTTATTAAAAAAATAGATTTATTTTTGTATTAAATAATTTACAGTTCTTTTAAATGTTAAACCGTCGACAATTAAGAATCAAAGCAATGGAAGTTATATATGCTTTTGATAAATCTATAGATAAAGATATTAATCATCAATTAAATTATTTTTTAATCTCAAATAAAAATTTTTATAAGCTATACATTTCGTCTTTTGCATTATTTAATCAAATATATTTATTTGCGTCAGGACTTCATCTTAAGAATAAAAAAAAATTTTTAAAAAATAATTCAGAAATCTCATTAGAGAAGATTTCAAATAATTATATTTTAAAAAAGATTTCTTCCGATCAAACTTTATTAGATCAGATAAAAAAATTAAAAATCAATTACTGGGTTGATTACCCCGAACAAATGAATTCTGTTTGGAAATCAATTAAAGAAAGTGACCTGATGATTAAATACTCTAATGATTCCAAAAATACTTTTGAAGAAGATAAATTTTTTTTAGTAAACTTGTTTAAAAAGATAATTGCTCCAAATCCCAAATTATTTGAATTTTATGAGGACACAGAAATATCTTGGGTTAATGATTACCCTTTAATAAACACCTTAGTTTTAAATTCTTTAAAAAAAATAAAGCAAAGATCAAGAGCTTCTTTAATATCATTAAAACTTTACAAAAACGATGAAGATGCAGAATTTGGAATTGAATTAATTAAATATGTTATTGAAAATAAAGAAATGCTTCAAGATGAGATATCTAAAGTCACTCCTAACTGGGATAACGAAAGAATTGCTCAAATTGACTTAATTCTTCTTCAAATGTGCTTATCTGAATTTTTATTTTTCGAATCTATTCCGTTGAAAGTTTCAATTAACGAATATTTAGAGATAGCTAAAGAGTATTCTAGTGATAAAAGCAATATTTTTATAAATGGAATTATGGATTCTCTTTCAAAACAATTTGAAAATGAAGGAAGAATAAATAAAAACAAAAGAGGTTTACAATTATTTACTATTTTTAACGATATAAAATTTAAATTATGAAAATAACAAAAAACAACATTAGAGCATCAGTTACTTCTTTTTTAGTAGCTTTTGCAATTGCCTTTTTTTTAACGTCATGTAACTCTGATCCGTCAAAAAAGATAAAAGCTGAAAACATTAAATCAACCACAGAAAGAATCAATAATAGTGGAAACCTTGCTGAAATAGAGTTTAATAAATCTAGTCATGATTTTGGTGAGATTTCTGACGGAGATATAGTTGAAACATCATTTTCGTTTACCAATGTTGGTTCGTCAGACTTAATAATTTCTAATGCGTCAGGAAGTTGTGGTTGTACTGTTCCTGAATATCCAAAAGATCAACCTATAAAACCTGGTGAATCTGGCGTTATAAAAGTAAAATTTGACTCTTCGAATAAGCCTGGTTTACAGAGAAAAGCTGTAACTTTAGTTACAAACACTTCTGCAGGAAAGCAATTATTAAATATTAAAGCTATAGTAACTCCTAAAACAAACTAATATGGACGTAATTCCTTTGTTGTTATTTACAGGTGCCATTTTTTTTCTTATGATTTTGGGACCAATGAGAAAGCAGAAAAAAGAAAAAAAATTTTTAACTCAATTAAAAAAGGGTGAAAGAGTTATTACTAAAAGTGGTCTTCATGGTAAAATAGTTGAAATAATTGAAGGTAGTGACACTTGTATTTTAGAGACTATGGCAGGTAAAATTAGATATGAAATTTCAGCTATTTCTCACGAAATGAGTTTAAAATTAAATAAAAAGAAATAATTATAAAATCATGTTAAATTTATAGATGTATAAAAAACTGTTAAGGCCTATATTCTTTTTTTTTGATCCAGAAAAAATTCATGATTTTACTTTTTTTATTTTAAAATTACTTGACAAAATTCCTTTTTTATTTCCTTTAATTAATACTTTTTTCAAAGTAAATCATCCAAAGTTAGAAACTAACTTATTTGGTATTAAATTTCCTAATCCTGTTGGGTTAGCTGCTGGATTAGATAAGAATGCGAAATATATTAATCAATTTTCATCATTTGGTTTTGGTTTTGTTGAAATAGGAACAGTAACTCCGTTGGCTCAAGAAGGTAATTCTAAAAAAAGATTATTTAGATTGGTTAATGATGAAGGAATCATTAACAGAATGGGGTTTAATAATGTCGGAGTAGATAGAGTTTTAAAAAGATTAAAGGAGAACAAAAATGTTATAATTGGAGGGAATATTGGTAAAAACAAATTAACTGATAATAAAGACGCGGCTTCAGATTATCTTATTTGTTTTAAAAAGCTCTTTCCCTATGTAGACTATTTTGCAATAAACGTTAGCTCTCCAAACACGGAAAACTTAAGAGATCTTCAGCATAAGGATAATTTACAATTATTATTAAGATCAATTCAAGAAAAAAACAATACTTATTTAAAACCAAAACCTATTCTTTTAAAGATAGCTCCGGATTTATCAAATGATCAATTGTTAGATGTTATAGATGTTGTTAAATTAACTTTAATAGATGGCATTATAGCTACAAACACCACCTTATCAAGAAAGAATTTAAAATCTTCAATTGATTTGACAACTCAAAAAGGAGGCTTAAGTGGAGCGCCGGTTAGAGAAAAATCAACTCAAGTTATTAAGTTTTTACATGAAAAAAGTAATGGAACTATTCCAATTATTGGAGTAGGTGGTATAATGAGTCCTGAAGATGCATTAGATAAAATAAAAGCAGGTGCCAGCTTAATTCAACTATATACTGGCTTTGTCTATAGTGGGCCAAGACTAGTTAAGCAAATAAATAAGTCAATACTTAATTATAGATTGAATCAATAGTTGATTTTCTTTATATTTAGCTTTAAAATTTAAAGCTTGGAAAATATTAGTAAACTTATAGCTAGATCATTAGAAGATTATAATAATTTTTATAATCAAAGTGTTTCAGATCCTGAATCTTTTTGGGGTAAAATTGCGTCCACTTTTAAATGGAAAAGTAAATGGGATAAAGTTTTAGACTTTGATTTTAATAAACCGGAATTCAAATGGTTTATTAATGGCAAACTTAATATTACTGAAAACTGTCTTGACCGTCATTTAATAGATAAGCCAGATAAAACGGCTATTCTATTTGAGCCTAATGACCCCAATGAATCTACACAGAAAATTTCATATAGAGAGTTACACCAAAGAGTATGTAGGTTTTCTAATGTTTTAAAAAATAATAATATTAAAAAAGGAGATAGAGTTTGCATTTATATGCCAATGGTTCCTGAACTGACAATTGCTGTTTTAGCGTGCGCTAGAATTGGAGCAGTTCATTCTGTTGTTTTTGCTGGATTCTCAGCTACTGCTTTAGCCGCTAGAATAAATGACTCTGAGTGTAAAATGTTGTTAACTGCTGATGGAAGTTTCCGAGGAAATAAAACAATTGCCTTAAAAGAAATTGCTGATGAAGCCTTAAAAAGCTGTAAGAATATAGAGACTACAATTGTATTAAAAAGAACAGGACAAGAGATTTTAATGAACAGTAATGAAAAGTGGTGGCATAATGAGATTCTTAAAGTTGATAGTTATTGCGAAGTAACTACAATGGATTCAGAAGACATTTTGTTCATTCTATATACTTCGGGTTCAACAGGAAAGCCTAAAGGAATGGTTCACTCTTGCGGAGGGTATATGGTTTATTCTGCTTATACTTTTTTAAATGTATTTCAATATAATCCAGGAGATATATATTGGTGTACAGCTGACATTGGGTGGATTACAGGTCATAGCTATATAGTTTATGGTCCTTTGCTTTCAGGAGCTACTTCATTAATGTTTGAAGGAGTTCCATCTTATCCTGAATTTGATAGGTTTTGGAAAATATGTGAAAAACATAAAATAACACATTTTTATACAGCTCCAACAGCCATAAGAGCATTGGCAAAACATTCTATTTCATTCGTTAATAACTCTGACTTATCATCCTTGAAAGTTTTAGGATCTGTTGGAGAACCAATTAATGAAGAGGCTTGGAACTGGTATAATAAAAATATTGGAAATAGTAAATGTCCTATAGTTGACACTTGGTGGCAAACTGAAACTGGTGGTATAATGTTATCTTCTTTAGCTGGAGTGACAAAGCAGAAGCCAACTTATGCCACTAAACCTATGATAGGGGTTCAACCTGTTTTATTGGATGTAAAAGGAAATGAGATAACCGGATTTAATAAAGAAGGTATACTAGCTATAAAGTTTCCATGGCCTTCAATTGCAAGAACAATTTATGGAGATCATGATCGCTATAAAAAGGTATATTTCTCTGCTTATCCTGGTTATTACTTTCCCGGAGATGGTGCTTTAATTGATAGCGAGGGAAATTTTAGAATTACTGGTAGAGTTGATGATGTGGTAATAGTTTCTGGACATAATTTAGGAACCGCTCCAATAGAGGATGCAATTAATTCACATCCAATAGTAGCTGAAAGTGCGGTCATTGGTTACCCCCATGAAATAAAAGGTAATGCTTTAAGGGCTTTTGTTATAATCAACACTAATAAGCAAGATGATCAGCTTGTAGACGAAATTAAAAACTTAGTTTCAAAAACAATAGGACCTATAGCTAAGCCTGATATTATTCAAATTGTTCCAGGCCTACCAAAAACTAGAAGTGGAAAAATTATGAGAAGAATCCTAAGGAAAATAGCTTCAAATGATATCGATAATATAGGAGATGTTTCTACTTTACTTAACCCAGAAGTAGTTGATCAAATTATTATAGGTTCAAAAGAACTTTAGTCAAAGTAATTAAAATCTTCACCAGGCTCAATTGTAAGTAGAGTTTCGTAAATCAATTTGATCACGTTTTCTACGTCATTTCTTTGAACCATCTCAACAGTTGTGTGCATATATCTAAGCGGTAAAGAAATCAAGGCAGAGGCAACTCCTCCATTACTGTAAGCAAACGCATCAGTATCAGTTCCTGTGCTTCTAGAAGAAGCGTGTCTTTGAAATGGAATTTTATTGATTTCAGCAGTTTCTATTATTCTTTCCCTAAACTTGTTTTGAATTGCAGGTGCATACGAGATTACTGGCCCTGAACCCATTGTGTTGTCTCCTTGAGATTTTTTATTTATCATTGGAGTGGACGTATCGTGACAAACATCAGTAACAATAGCCAAATCAGGTTTAATTCTTTGCGAAATCATTTCAGCTCCTCTTAATCCAATTTCTTCTTGAACGGAATTAGTTACATATAAGCCAAAAGGAAGTTTTTTCTTGTTTTCATGTAATAATCTTGCTACTTCTGCAATCATAAATCCACCAGCTCTGTTGTCGATTGCTCTACAAACAAATTTATCTTTATTTAATACATGGAATTTGTCAGGATATGTAATAACACATCCAACATGAACGCCCATTTCAAGAACTTCTTTTTTGTTTTTTGCACCAATATCAATAAAAATCGTATCCATACTTGGTTGTTCTTCTTTTCCTGGCTTTCTAGTATGAATAGCTGGCCAACCAAAAACACCTTTAACAATACCACCATCTTTAATGTGTATGTTAACCCATTTTGACGGAGCTATCTGATGGTCACTTCCACCATTTCTAATTACATAAATTAAGCCATTGTCAGTAATGTAATTAACGTACCATGATATTTCGTCCGAATGACCTTCAATTACAACCTTAAACTTGGCATCTGGATTGATTACCCCAACTGCTGTTCCATAAGTGTCAGTTATAAATTCGTCAACATATGGATTTAGGTAATCCATCCATATTTTTTGACCTTCCCATTCATAACCAGTTGGTGATGGATTGTTTAGGTATTTTTCTAAAAAGTCTATTGATTTCTTGTTAAGTATTTTTTTTGTTGCCATTGGAAATAATTTGATTTCAAAAATACATAAATACTTAAATATATTGCTGTAATTTTGAAAAATGCGACATAAGTTTCTTTTAATCTCTATGATTTGGTGTTTGTTTTCATACTCACAAGAAAACACATATAAAGAATTAGATGTACATATTTTGATTAAAGGTGATTCTATAGCTTCTAAATCAATCGATTTAAAAGAAGTAACTGTTTATCCCTCACTTGATTTTAAAAATAACAAAGACAAGCTAAGGTATTATACTATTAGAAGAAAGACCTTAAAAGTTTACCCTTATGCTGTTTTGGCGTCACAAAGATTAACGAAGTTAAATAAAAGACTTCCTTTAATTAAGTCAAGAGCAAAGAAAAAAAAATACACTAAAATCGTTGAAAGATATATTGAGAAAGAGTTTTCAGCTGAATTAAAAAAACTTACCACAACAGAAGGACAAATATTAATTAAGTTAGTGTATAGAGAAACAGGTGAAACAGTATATAATCAGATAAAAAAACTAAGAAATGGATTTAGAGCCTTCTCTTATAGTTCTTTAGCTAAACTTTTTGATATTTCATTAAAAAAAGAATACAACCCTGTTAATATTGAAGAAGACGCAATTATTGAAGACGTTCTTAAAAGAGCTTATGCAGATAAGTCGATTAAACTCTCTTTAAAAAATGATTAAATGAACTTTTTTTCGAATAGTTATATGAGGAAAATCAATGTTTTTAATAAATATTCTATTTTTTTATAATTAAAGTTTGTGGGATTCAAAAAGCAGTGTATATTTGCAACCGCGTTACAAAAGAAGTATCGCTTAAGTTCATTGAAAATATTGAGATAGACAGCGTAAAATTATGTTTACATAATTTAGAATTAAGTAAGACCCATTTTGAGTACAATTCCATTTCGAATTCAAGTTGTTAAAATTATTTAAAGTTTTACAATGAAGAGTTTGATCCTGGCTCAGGATGAACGCTAGCGGCAGGCCTAATACATGCAAGTCGAACGGTAACATTGGTGCTTGCACCAGATGACGAGTGGCGCACGGGTGCGTAACGCGTATGCAATCTACCTTTTACTAGAGTATAGCCCAGAGAAATTTGGATTAATCCTCTATAATATCTTTAAGTTTCATGACTTTTAGATTAAAGTTTTAACGGTAAAAGATGAGCATGCGTCCTATTAGTTTGTAGGTGAGGTAACGGCTCACCTAGACTACGATAGGTAGGGGCCCTGAGAGGGGGATCCCCCACACTGGTACTGAGACACGGACCAGACTCCTACGGGAGGCAGCAGTAAGGAATATTGGACAATGGACGAAAGTCTGATCCAGCCATGCCGCGTGCAGGATGAAAGCCCTATGGGTTGTAAACTGCTTTTATACAGGAAGAAACACTCGTACGTGTACGAGCTTGACGGTACTGTAAGAATAAGGACCGGCTAACTCCGTGCCAGCAGCCGCGGTAATACGGAGGGTCCGAGCGTTATCCGGAATCATTGGGTTTAAAGGGTCCGCAGGCGGTTTTTTAAGTCAGAGGTGAAAGCCTACAGCTCAACTGTAGAACGGCCTTTGATACTGAAAAACTTGAGTTATTATGAAGTGGTTAGAATGTGTGGTGTAGCGGTGAAATGCATAGATATCACACAGAATACCGATTGCGAAGGCAGATCACTAATAATATACTGACGCTCATGGACGAAAGCGTGGGGAGCGAACAGGATTAGATACCCTGGTAGTCCACGCCGTAAACGATGGATACTAGCTGTTCGTCTAACATTGGTTAGATGAGTGGCTAAGCGAAAGTGATAAGTATCCCACCTGGGGAGTACGGTCGCAAGACTGAAACTCAAAGGAATTGACGGGGGCCC
>Ga0209091_10000221_pt1 | contig 56083 bp, 66 predicted proteins | sample ArcticOcean_MG_C_6_FD_187438 | JGI IMG/M metagenome (GOLD analysis project Ga0209091, IMG submission 187438) | Marine microbial communities from western Arctic Ocean - ArcticOcean_MG_CB8_128 (SPAdes) (version 2) | ecosystem: Environmental > Aquatic > Marine > Oceanic | place: Arctic Ocean...
TGAGGGTGTGCTAGGCACATAAATATGAGTATGAAAACATTAGAACACACGCAACATAGAGATATGAACGCAACAGGCAGAAGCAACTCACAACCATCAGGCGACCGAATCTATATGGATTATGCTTCTACAACTCCATGTGATAAACGTGTAGTTGAAACTATGGTCAAGTACATGACTGACGAAGGTGAGTTTGGTAACCCAGCAAGTAGAAGTCATAGTTTCGGATGGAAGGCTGATGAAGCAGTTGAAGAGGCTAGAAAAAACGTAGCAGATTTAATTGGTGCAGACCCTAAAGAAATAGTTTTTACAAGTGGAGCAACTGAATCAGACAATCTTGCTGTTAAAGGTATAGCACAATTTTATGAAACTAATGGCAAACACATTATAACAAGTAAGATAGAACATAAAGCAGTACTAGATCCATGCAGAGAGTTAGAACGTGAAGGATTTGAAGTTACATACTTAGACCCTAATGAAAACGGCATAATCACAGCAGAGATGGTTATAGGTGCTGTTAGAGATGATACTATACTTGTTAGCATTATGTATATTAATAATGAGATGGGTACTATCAATGACATAGAAGGCATTGGTAAGTATTGTTTTGAAAACAAAATAATGTTTCACGTTGATGCCGCACAAGCAACAGGCAAAATAGCATTTGACTTAAAAACACTTCCCGTACACGCAATGAGTTTATCAGCACATAAAACATATGGCCCTAAAGGTATTGGAGCTTTGTTTGTAAGAAGAAAGCCTAGAATTAGAATTAAAGGTCAAATACATGGTGGTGGACACGAAAGAGGTATGCGTTCAGGTACTCTTCCAACTCATCAGATAGTTGGCATGGGCGAAGCATTTAAGTATGCAAGACTTGAAATGGAAGAAAACACAAAGCATGTTAAAATGTTACATGACAGATTACTCAATCAACTGACCACTATTGAAGAAACATACATTAATGGTTCATTAGATCACAAAGTGCCAAACATACTTAATATAAGTTTTAACTTTGTTGAGGGAGAGTCTTTGATGATGGCAATGTCTAACGTTGCTGTAAGCAGTGGCAGTGCATGTACAAGTGCAAGTTTAGAGCCTTCATATGTTCTAAGAGCCTTAGGCAGACCAGATGAGTTAGCACATAGTAGCATTAGATTTAGTTTTGGTAGATCAACTACTATAGAAGAAGTAGATAGGGTCGCAGAACAGATGCTTAATGTTATTGAAAAACTTAGAATATTATCTCCTCTATGGGATATGTTCTTAGATGGTGTTGATTTCAGTACTGTCAAATGGAATGCACATTAATGATTTTCAGTGAATATGATTTTTTAGAAAAAGACTTATATGAGGCTATGACCAAGAAGTGTACCTACCTCTATAAATTAGCAAAGCCTGAAAATCATGTTATGATAACTGATCATCCAATAGATCATGACCGAGGCATTTACGAAGGTACTCGTTCAGTCCAAGACTGTATGAGATTTAGATTTTGGTGCAACGGCGATGATGTTTATGATGAGACTGTTGAATTTTTTGGTCCGGAAGTTGCACAAGTACTTGATCAAATGTATGCTTACTTTGCTTCAAAAGGCTATCCAGAAATAAAATTAAGTAATACATGGTTTCAGTATGGCGATGAAGACACATTAATGTATAGACACAGTGACGGCGAGATTCATGGCGCAACATTTGATAATTGTTTTACATCAATGATCTTTATTCATGAGGAATGGCCAACAGAACGCGGTGGAGCATTCAGAGTAGAAGAAATAGAAGGAGATCATACTCACACCTTTACTTCAGATCCAAATCTTATGCTGATATGGAATAGAAATCATCCGCATTGGATGGAGCCAATCAAATCAGCGCCTACTTTAAGAATGATGTTCGGCATGTCTTGGTATCAACATGCAACCAGAATAGGAGACTTCCCCGGTGACTCTGTAAAGCATCAAAATATTGTCTTAGAAGATTGGAACGACCCTACTCTTAAAGATAAAAAAAATTACAATGACGGAACTGTTACATGAATAATATAGCAGAAGTTAAAAATGTAAACATTGACTTAGATGTTTTCCGTGATGAATGGGAAAAGCAAGTAATTCATGCTGGAGCTGACTTTGATTGGCAGCCTCGAACATATGTACCACTCGATTGGTTTACGCCTTTCTTTCAAACATACTTACTAGAAGCAGAAGAAGCATTGCAAGAAAAACCTAAAAACTATCTTTTACAAGTACACGATCCTGATTTGTGTGATGATAAATGGTATCTAAACATTGCACACATAGATGAATTAAGACATACTTGTTTGACTACTCCAATTCATTATAGTAAAATGGAGCCTGTATGTTTTTATACAGATGAGGCAGTAGGTGTGGCCGAGAGTGAAGATGGAACAGCAGGTAGTTATGTAAGAGGCAAACCGATAACTGCGACACCAGATCAAGTAGCACAATACAGCGAAAAGCACCCAACATTACTAAATGTCAAACACTATCATAATGTTAGGTTACTTGATATAAAATATAAAAGAATTTTTATACAAATGAGTTTTGATAAACCTTTTAATGAATTCATAGAAAAAGACATAAATATAAGTATATATTAGGAATTATTATTATGACAGACATAAAACATTACATCTCAGCCTTAGATGGTTTAGGAGATGCAGAAGACTCAATCTTTTTATATGACACCGTTGATTTAGAATTAACTGAAAATTTTGTTATTGAAACTGGAGTTATTGGTTTTACTGATGACGGAATCATATTAGAAGCAGATGATGAAACTATGGAGTTTTTAGAACTTAATGACATTATCACAGAAGAAATCAACATCATAGAATCTGAAGATGCACAGAAGCCTAATCTATATACACCTTACGAAGATGATCTTGCAGACATCATGCGATTAACAGAAAACCCTAATGCAGGTGACTTCAATCAAGCAGTTGCATCACCAATGGGTAGCATTAAAAAGAATGATGAAGAAACAGTAGCAGATGCAAATGTTACTGGAAAAGATCCATCAGTTGTTTCTGAAGCAGATGACGAAGAAGTTAACGAAGCCGAATATCAAGGACGCAAAGTCACACTTAACAAACCTATGCAAGGTGATGTTAAGAAATCAAAAGTTTATGTTAAGAATGCAAAAGGTAACGTAGTTAAAGTTAACTTTGGTCAAAAAGGCATGAGCATCAAAAAGAACAATCCAGGAAGCCGTAAATCATTTAGAGCCAGACACAATTGTAAGAATCCCGGCCCTAAATGGAAAGCACGTTACTGGTCTTGTAGAGCCTGGTAGATTTATTTGAACTCTACTTTCTCTAACTAAATATCTGTATGACTCCAAACGAGACAGATAAAGCACGGTACGAAGTAATCACACAAGAATCCCAAGACGGTTCAGGTGATCTGATTATTCCTTTACCCGCACCCTTACTTCAATCATTGGGCTGGACAGAAGAAACTGAACTGGCTATCGGTGTCAATGAAAACGGCACTATATTTTTAAAGAAGGCAGAGTAGCATGACAACTGATCCAATATATCAAATGAATTTAGATTTAAGCCCTTATACTAATAGCAATTCAACAGTATCTATCACATCTGGTACAACAACAGCAGGTACATTTACATTGAATTCTAATTGGGACACATCATACAATGATTGTATTACTATTGGTGGACAAACTATCACTGAAAGTAAACTAAAAGTATTAGATGGTCTACAAGATTGGCAAGAAGAAGTAAACAAAAAACTTGCAATCTTACAACCTAATTCTGAACTAGAAGAACAATGGACTGAGTTAAAAGAAATTAGAGAACGTTATGTCAAACTTGAAAAAGAATTGATTGAGAAAAACAAGGTGTGGGACATCCTAAAAGATTAATGAGTAAAGAAGACCATATCAATATGACTGGGAAAGTAATTCAAGTACTTCCTAATGCAAGATTCAAAGTAAAACTAAATGATAATGGTCATACACTTCTAGCCTATGTTGGAGGTAAGATGCGTAAGTTTGAAATTAAAATTATTATGGGAGATGAAGTTCAAGTTGAAATTTCTCCATATGATCTTACACAAGGCCGTATTATAAGGAGAAACTAATGTCTGGGTTGATGGCGCATGATGAACATAATTCATATTCAAATGTACCGAATACTAAAGACGGCTTCTTATATAATAGCCAAGGCACAGAACTCAATTCATTAGGTCATCGTTGCAAAGAAATAAAAAAAGTTCTCGGCGAAGACTTGCAGTTCCCAAGATACTTTCTTGTATTAGGAGACAATGCATGTTTACATATGCACAAGCCAGTAGAAGAAACTTGGCCTTATCTTTTATCTAAAGCAATCAATCATCAATATTATAACTTGGCTATAAAAGACGGCGGACTAGAAGGTGTCAAACATAACTTGTTTACTTGGTTATACAAATACGGCAAACCTAAGATGATCTTTATTTCATGTGAATGGGCTAATAGTTTTATTGGTGCAGATAACACCGATGAAGATTTAAAAATATCATATGAGTTGGCCAATAATGCTAGATATTTTACCGGAAGAACCCGTTTATTTAGTATGCTAATGGACAATGTAGACATACCGATTTATCAAATTATCGGTCCTAATGACGAGCCTACGATACTCTCAGACTCTATAAACATACTTGAACTTGATCACTCAGATGATACTAAAGTCGCTGAAATCGTCTCTGAGGGCTTCTTAGAAGCACAAAAGCGAGTCTCTGTATGATATCCCATGGGGTATTACCTCACCGAGATTTTATGCATGCCACAATATACGAAGATCCAGAGTATAATTCAGATGGGTTTAGAATGTCAAAAGAATTAAAAGACATAGACTTAGACAACTATATTATTTTTGCTGGATCAAGTCATACGGTAGGAATAGGTGTAGACATGAAAGAAACATTCTCTCACTTAGTAACAGAAACAATAAAGTGCGACTGTGTGAATCTAGCAGTGGGCGGTGGTGGCATTGATGCTGTCGAACACAATTTATTAATGTGGAATTTAAAATTTAAAAACCCTCCAAAAGCAATTGTAGTTGAATGGCCAATATATCAAAGGTATATACAAGATGCAGAAGGACAAAACAACTTGTGTCCTGCCGGAGCTTGGAGCGAACCCAAGTTCATAACATATGCTGATAAACCATTATATCTTAAAGGTGAGTTGACATATAGACTATTACATCGGTTGATGCCGGCAAAAATTATAGATGTGATGCATGGTAAGATTAGTAAGTATAATTGGAACTCATCAATGATATGGCATGAAACACTAGACAAAGGCACTGACGGTGAACATGCTGGCCCTAAGTCACATATACAGACAGCAGAAAATATAATCAATGCACTAGATCGATAAATACTTGTATGACTATTCAAGCAATGTACCGACAACAACCTCTTACTGAAGCAAAAGTAAAACGCCCAGCAGACATAGAAATCATTCCTCTTAATTTTGATGCTAAAGAAGTAAAGCCAGTGATGAGTAGAGATACATTAGACTTGCATTATGATAAATTAGCAAAAGGTTATGCTAAACGTTATAACAACCATGAAGGCAATCCTGAGTTTAATTACGCAGGTGCTTTTTTACACAACATATATTTCCCTCAGTTTAGAAAAGTTAGAGATAATAATAAACCAAATGGACCCATGAAAGGGTTCATTGAAAAGCATTTCGGTACATATGAAGTCTTTCAGAGAGAAGTTGAATTCAAAGCAATGGCTATTGAAGGATCTGGTTGGGTATACTTATCTAAAGATGGTAAAGTTAAAACTATTGAAAACCACGAAGTACGAGACGATATATTACTATTGATCGACTGGTGGGAACATGCATTTATTTTAGACTATGGATCAGATAAGAAAAAGTATCTTAGAGAAACATGGAAAATTATTAACTGGAATGTAATTTCCACAAGATGGGGACATACTGTAAGAAAATGATAACAATAACTGAATCAGCACAAAGCAAAATTAAAGAAGTATTAGAAGACGAAACCACAGACACTCGTTTGCGTATGTATGTTACTGGCGGAGGGTGTTCAGGATTTCAATACGGTTTTTCTATGGAAGAAGGACAAAACGATGATGATTTTGAGATACCTGCAGGGGCAACAAACGTAATAGTTGATTCATTATCTATGCAATATCTATCAAATGCAACAGTAGACTTCAAAGATGATCTACAAGGCTCTCGTTTTTCTATCAGCAATCCAGCGGCTCAAACCACTTGCGGTTGCGGAAGTTCATTCGCTCCATACTAATTAACCTTATTGATAAATACATCATATAAGGAACTTATACAAGTATGGCTATTACAGGAAAACAATCGATAAATGTAGGACTACCGAACGAATCTGTCGGTAGTGATTCACTATACACTGCATTTACTAAAACTAATGTAAACTTTGATACATTATTTGCTAATTCAAGCAACTTCACTACATTCACACCGGGTGATGCTATTGGCGTTACTTCTAATGCTACTACTGGCACTGTTACAATTACAAACACAGGCGTTGCTCGTTTAATAGCAGGCACAGGTGTTACACTAAGTGGGACTACAGGCAACATCACAATTTCTACTACTGGTGCTAACGGTGGAGAAGGAACTGTGACTAGTGTTGCAGTATCTGCACCCGCATCACGTTTGACTGTCTCAGGAAGCCCTATAGTGTCTTCTGGCACGATTGCTTTAGACTTAGCAACATCAGGTGTTGTAGCAGGGGCATATGCTCAGGCAAACGTTACAGTTGATGCATACGGTAGAATCACTACTATAGCAAATGGTACTGCTGGTGGAACAGTTACTAGTCTTGGGCTAAACCCAAGTACTGGTATCTCAGTATCAGGTGGACCAATTACTACTGCTGGTAACATAACAGTTACTAACACTGGTGTAACAAGACTAAATGCTGGATCAGGTATCGCAGTAAGTGGAGCAAACGGAAACGTCACAGTAAGTTCAACTAATTTAGCAGAAGGTACAGTTCAAAGTGTAGGTCTTACAAGTGCGACATTAACAGTCACAGGCGGTCCTATCACATCTATCGGCGATATAGATGTAGAATTTAACAAAGTACCAGTTTATACAGTAGCAACTAAGCCAGGAACAGGCGTAGTTGGGCAGTTAATTGCGATCAGTGATAGCACACCAGGTGGTAAAATGGCATATTATGACACTACAAATACACGTTGGTCTTATGTCAGCGATGACAGTGCAGTTTAAGTTAATAAAAGAATAAATAATACTATTAGGGGATAATAGACAATGGCAACAAATATTAAAATCACAGCACTATCAGATATAACAAGTGCAAACATGACTTACAACGACTTAGTTGCTGTTGTAGACATGAACGGGACACCAGAAACTAAGAAATCATCTGTCCAATTATTAGGTAATTTGATTCTCGGTGGAGCAGGTGGAAGTAATTTCGTAAACGCCGCAATTGCAACTCTTGCCGGAGATGTAACAAATGCCGCACAAGCAAACATTACTTCAGTCGGTACATTAACAGCATTATCTGTTACAGCAAACGTGGCTGCAGGAAATGTTAACGCAACTACAGCAATCACTGCCGCATACTTCTCAGGTGACGGAGCAAACTTAACAAACTTACCATCTGGTGCAAACTCAACTGCAATAGCAAATGGTACCTCAAATGTGCATATCCCCGCATCAGCAGGTAACGTTAATACTAGTGTCGGTGGCACAGCAAATGTATTGGTCATAACAGCAACCGGTGCAAATGTAGCAGGAACGTTAAACACCTCAGGCATTGTCACAGGTATCGGATCTGGCTTATCTGCTATCGTAGGTGCTAATGTAAGTGGAGAAGTTACTAATGCCGCAACTGCTAACGCAGTTGCTTTAGCAAACGTCTCAGGAGCAGGAAACATTGCTTCTATTAACATAGACGGATCAGCATCAACAGTATTATATGGTAACGGTGTATTTGCGGCCGCAGGTGCTGGATCAAATTCAGCCGCGATAGCAAACGGAACATCAAATATCAACATTGCAACAGCAGACGGTTCAGCAACAATAGGAATCGGTGGAGTTGCAGACATTGTAACAGTATCAGGAACAGCAGTAACAGTAGTAGGCGGAGTAGCCGCAACTTATGTATCAGGTGATGGAGCTAACTTAGCCGCTATCGCTGGTGCTAATGTAACTGGCGCAGTACCTTTCGCAACTACAGCAAATGCAGTAGCAGGTGCTAACGTAAGTGGAGAAGTTACATTCGCGGCAACAGCAAACGCAGTTGCTTATGCAAATGTATCAGGTACACCAGCATTAGGTAACATTTCTACTATTAACATTGATGGAGCCGCAGGAAATGTACTTTATGGTAACGGAGCATTTGCTCCTGTATCGTCAACGACAGCACAAACTGTAACAACAGCCGCTCAACCTAACATCACATCTACAGGAACATTAACATCATTAACAGTTACAGGTGCTTTAGGAGTTACTACAGGTCTTATTACTGGTGACGGTGGAGGCATATCAAATATCGCAGTAGGCAACTTAGTTGGTACTATAAATTTAGCAACATTCGCAGGGACAGCAAACGCAGTTGCTGGTGCTAATGTATCTGGCGAAGTAACATTTGCCGCAACTGCTAACGCAGTAGCAGGTGCTAATGTATCAGGCACAGTACCTCTTGCAACAACTGCAGGAACAATTTCGACTAACGCACAACCAAACATCACATCTACAGGTACATTAACATCATTAACAGTATCAGGTAATGTTACTGGTCAAAGTTATGTTTCTGCCGCAACAGCATTACAAACTACTCCCGTTATAACTTCAGCATTACCGGCAGCCGCAACAGCAGGTACTGGAGCAAGAGCAATGGTAACTGATGCAGATGCAGGTAGCGTATTTGGAGCCGCATTAACAGGTGCAGGTTCACTTACACTTCCAGTATTCTCAGACGGAACTATTTGGCGAGTAGGTTAAACAAAAAGCGAACCAATAAAAAAGGGCCCGAAAGCCCTTTTTTTGTGGCTGTAGTTATTAACTAACTACTGCATTTAAGACTGATTCTAATGTATCAGCATCTTCTTGTTGTTGCTTACCGCGATTGCGGATTGCATCAAGTGACATACTGACCTTAACAGTCTTGCTATATGTTTTCATAGAACGATCAGTTATAGCATCTGAAATAGTTGCTTGATCTTCTGGTGACGAAAACATGTCATGCGTTAACATGAACTCTAATGCGTCCAGCTTTGTCATTGATTCAGACAGAGTGATAAACTCGCAACGAGTTGCACCGCCCTTAGTGAATTGCTTGACACGCCTTACCATATCTTCTGTGAATCGGACTTTTGAATTACCGTTGTGTTCAGTAATACCAACTACCGAAAAAGTTTGAGTTGTCATAATTATTTCTCCTAAAATATAAACTAAGTGTTACTCATTAAAATATATGCAACTCCCATTGCACACCATTGTAGCATTATCGCTACAAATTCTTTTACGCCCTGGATGCGTATTCGTTTACCAAGAGGCTTCCATACAATGATCTGAAGATATTACTAGCCTCATATGCATTAGATGCCATACAGTATACCCTTTGAGGATAACCGTCGATGTTTGCGATAGTCCACCATTCGTGGACTTCATTACTATAACTATTTGTTGCCTGCATTACACTACCTCCAGCATTGATAGGGGAACATTGTAACGTCCACCTCTCATTTCAACTACAGCCTTTTTGATGTTGACTTTTACAACAACACCTTGCTCACGTTTAGTCTTTTGAACAATCCAAACACTATCTCCTACTGAGATAGAACGTTTAGCATTGCTAACGGATACAGAAACGATGAAAGAACGCAGATCATTCAATTGGTCAAGATCAAAATGACCTTTACTGATTGCTGATTTGACATCATCCAACTTACGATTACTTGTTATAGACATAAACTTCTCCTTTGATTTACTTTATACAACTATTATAACAAAATGGGTACCCAATGTCAAGCCTTTTTTGGATATTTTTGACATTTTTTTAAGTCCCACTTTTCGACTACTGGGAGACCGAATTCATCTTCATCTATACAGACATATGCAACAGTCTTTTTGACTGTACCATACCGATATGGAGAGCCGATCATATCACCAACCCAAATCTTGTGAGGAAAATCTTCACACATGTAAAATGGATCGTCATTGAGTGACATTCAAAATGGTTACCGTGATCTTTCTCAACGAAAACACCGACTGGGTCCTGAGTATGAGTATAAAATCCCATGAATTATTCCTTACGCAGTTTGAATGATGTAAGCAGGCTTAGATGGATCTAAGATCAGATCCGGGTTTGTTACTTCTGTACGTTGAACTATACGATCAGCAAGAGTGATATTGCCAAGATAGCAATCAGCCAGATAGTTAAACTGACGATTATAACCAGTTAGAGTATCCATATACGGGATACCTAGATCCATATGTATATCAGCATCTACAAAGTTCCAGTTAATCTCACCTTCTTGTGTTCCCATATGGATGTTATCCAAGTTAGTAATTGCTTTGTTGAAGGCTTTTGCTAGTTTAGTATCAATTGTAATCATATTTCCGTTCTCTTATTGTTTAATATAGTATATTATAACGGATTGGGTACCCAATGTCAACCTTTTTCTCGCCTAATTACGAAAAAAGATCAATAAATTGGGCGATTTGTGTAAAATATGTGTCGGCCGACGATTGCTACGGGTGTCATTTTGCGTGACCAGTGAGGACTTACGTAGTCTGCATGATAGTATTCGGAGTGTTCTAGCCCTTTTACTCTATGATTTTCATAGATTACTCGCTTGGCGATGGCGTTTGATCTGTCCCAATTGATACCTTTTGGGTGTGTCCAGTGCTTGGACTTCTGATTTGCCCATGAGAATTGGTACCTCTGTAGGACTACTTTACATATAGTATTGGGGTATTTTTTACTTTTGACACGATTGAGTGTAACTTGAGCAACAGCGTATTTGCCCATATCAGTCTCAATTCCTGCTTCATGGAAGACATTCTTTGCTAAACAGAATAGATCAACATCTTCGACTACCAACTGTTCATCTGATATAATTGTTACATGAGGAGACTTATTCTCTATGATTGCTGGAATTTCAATAACAATAATCTCATGTATAACTGCTTGTTCTTGGTCTTTTAATAGATTGTCTATACTGAACACAATCAATACTAGCACACAGGCCTTCATTAGTTTATCTTTCATATCTAGTCTCCTTGCAAGAGTGTACTGTATTTAGACACTCTACAAATTGATAGTAGTTTACTTTAAAGGCCTGTGTTTGTCAATAGTTAATGGATAGATTTACTTACTTCAGTTAGATCATGTTCTCTATCTAAATATTTCCATTCAACCTTTGTTGGATTAAATTGTTCAAGGTCTTCAAAAATTGTATCCATATCGAATGGGCCGCAAGTATAAACATCTAATTGTAACAATGCTGGCTCGGCTTCGTCCCATACATGAATTGCGATATGGCTTGTTTCGATTACTACTACACCGGTGACTCCTGAGTTACCTGGAATGTCTACATATGCTGTATGAGGCCCACTGCATATTTTCATACCGATCTTATCTACTAATTTTGTCATCCACTCTTTAACCCAATCAGGATCTGTGGGCGGCTTGTGTACTTCAGCACGAACTATCAAGTGTTTATGTTCTGGTACTATCTTTTCCATAATTTTACCTTTTGTTGTTTAAAACTTTCATTCAATATATGGTAGCATAACTTTGCAACTACAAAATCATATGCTGGTATGTTTTCGATTGGTGCAAATTCAACTACATCTACTGCTACAATTCTATTTTGATAGCATATTGTTTTAATTAATTCTATTGTTTCTTCCCACAACAAACCTCCCGGTTCTGGCGTGCCTGTTGCAGGCATTATCGATACATCAAGTGCATCAACGTCAAACGTTAGATATAATTCTTTACCCTTTGGTAGTCTGTTTCTATGTATTCTGTGGTTGTTCTGATTGATATATTCATCTTCACTACGACTCATGTTACGAATACCAAAACTATACAGTTCAGTATCTTCATTTAACTCTACACATCTACGCATAGCACATGCATGACTTTGAGAGTTGCCTTCATAACTATCACGTAAATCACAGTGAGCATCGAATTGTACAATGTCTGTGTTATAATGTTGATATGCATGAGAGGTTAAACTATGATCTCCTCCTAATATAAAAACAAATTTGTTATCTTCTTTTGCTTGTTTAACTGTTTGACTTAGATCCTTTGGTTCAGTCATTGTATGTATTTTTAAATAATCTGGGTAAGGGTGCAGTTCTACCTCTTGACTAGCACGTAGAATGGCCTGCGGTCCGTTCTTTGTTCCGCCGCCCCATGAGACATTGCTTTCTATACCGTAAGGTACTACAACTACATTACAATCTTCGTAATTGTATTCTTTAGTTCCGAATAAGTTCATTTAATTTTTGTGCTGACCTTGGTAATGAATTTACATAAACATAATTTGCTATGATAGGTAAGATATGACTTGCTTCGGCATACACCATTTGAGTCTGTTGATTACTTACCTTACCCCAACTACATGCTTCATCTAATGTGCTACTTGAACATGCTCCGTCTCTTACATCTGCTACTGTAATTTGAACCGCGTACTTATGCAGTGGTACCTCGGTTCCTAACATTTCAGCCGCGACTACAATATCTTGTGCAAAGTTTTTTGGTACTCCGCCGCCGACCATAAACAATCCTGTATCTTTTGCTTTAATCTTTAACTCAGTTAATTCTTTAAGGTCTGCTATACTATCGATAATGCAGTAGTATTCTTCTTCTATTCTATGTTTAAGCAAACCGAATCCTGCGGCACTGTCATTCAAAGCAGGACAGAAGATGGGTACGCCTGCTTCATAACATTCATTGACTAAACTGTTTGGAGTATGTTTACCTAAAAGATTTAGAAACTCTCTGGAACTCATTATACTACCTTCACTATACCGAGTTGCAATATCACAAACATATTGATCGACTTTCTTTAAATCTTCTTCATAGATATACGTATCATAGATTCTATCGATACCTTTTTGTCTGAGTTCATCATCATCGACTTTTGTTGTTCCTTCGTAATGATGATATCCTAAAGCCTCATACAAATCCATGTCAATAACACTTGCTCCAGTAGCAACTATTATGTCTACCATGTTAAGTCTTACTAAGTCTCTATATAGTTGAAGACAACCAGCGGCTTGCGTTGAACCAGCAATTGTTAGAATGATTGTACAGTTAGGATCCTCATTCATTTGCTTGAATAATTGACAAGCATTATAGAGTTCTCTGGAAGTGAAAGATGTGTGTGCTAATGATTCTACATAATCACTCACGTCCATTTTAGTAAAGTCGATATGTTCTATTTTATTCATAACAATATTTAGTGAGATTTCAGCAACCTACACATTTTTATTCGCCCTTTTTTTGTTATCAAACTTTTCATCTATGGGTTGTAATGTCCATCGGTCATGTACTACTTCACATACAGTACACTTCCAGTAACTGACACCATCGTATTTGCCTCGTACTTCAATGCCAACTACGTTTTTACCAAAGTGTTTTGGTGCACCTGGTTTACAGCCGTACATTGATCCAGTCTGCATTGCTTTACGCAGAGTATAGCCTTTACGTTCAAAGTGTTCAGTAATCGTTTCCTCTTCTTCCCATGCAATATTGCAACTTGGACATTGACTTGGACTCATTCATCATCTCCTCTTCGTAATTCGTCTTTTTGAACTCTACGGAAACGTTTGTTGTATCCACGTTTGATTGACTTAGCAACACCACTGTTCGTTAGATAGACGTAAAACCCACGTGCCTTGGTTAGTGCATCATACTCTGCACCGCCCTTCAAGGGTATTCTTTTTTTCTTTGACATATTATAGTGACCTCGTTATTTGGCCCGCCCTCCAGGATTCGAACCTGGGACCTACTGCTTAGAAGGCAGTTGTTCTATCCACTGAACTAAGAGCGGTAAAACTTTTCCTTATGTTGATTGGCGCGCCTGAAAGGATTCGAACCTCTGACTTCCTGGTTCGTAGCCAGGTACTCTATCCAGCTGAGTTACAGGCGCGGGCTTGTATTAATTGATGTAATGTTTCTAATTAAGAAACTTCTCCACCCTTCTGCTTTTGTATCAAAGACTGCAAGACTGTTTTCAGGATTCTTAATAACCCTTTCTTTCTTTTCTTCGCCTTCTTTGATTACCACTTGGGGTAAGGTTTCTGGTTGTAATGTACAAGTCATTACTCGTTCATCGCCATTGATCTTTGTAAAAGTAACTTCTACTAGGTCTTTGACAAGAACATCTTTAACTTCTGATCTGAAATTGTTCCATTCTTCATCAGTCCAATTTTGATCTGGAGTCAATATAGTCATAAACTATCCTTTTGTTTTTTGTGATTTATAATAAGCCATCAAATCTTCCCAACGAAAGAGTTGTCTTCTGTCGGCGCACCAGAACCAACCTTTATAGTATGGGTCGTTTGCTTTTGATTTGTTATTTTCCATTGTTGCGTACATATTTGTTCCTAAAAAGAGAGTCTCTAACAGTGTAAATCTTAAGACTTACCTAACCCTTTAATGGGCTCCTGAAGAGACTCAGAATGTTTAACGCAACCCTTAGCAATAATTAGCAATTTAACGTTTTGCGTTATGTGTAGTATTATACTACTTAATGAGAATTAAATAAAGCGTTTTGGGTAGCCTGATCTTTCGGAGTCGGACCGTTACCTTGAGACACCATACCTAACTTTCCGCCTTGTGCTATAATTCTGTCTACCATGTCTTCAAACTCAATTGGTTTCAAGTCAGTATGTTCGACAGATACACACAAGAATCTAGGGTCAATCGCACCGTCTAACAACACTCTGTTAGAGTGTAAGTGCCCATGTACATTGCACCCGAATCTACCCAACTGTTCAACGTGAATCGGTATATGAGTGAACACTATACCATTAGTCACATGACAGCCTCGGATATCTTTGAATACATCTACGTACTTGTGCAACTTCAAGTTATCATGGTTACCCTTGACAAGTATCTTAATGCCGTTCATCTGCTTGACTTTATCAAGTCCTCTAGCATTGAAGGCAATGTCACCTAACATGTATACTTTATCAGTAGGCTTCACAATCTCGTTGTGGGCTTGAACCATAGCATCTTCCATTTCTTCTATAGTATCAAAATCACGGCATTTAGACCCGTCCGGATTGGTGAAATTGATCACGTTATTGTGACCGAAGTGTAAATCTGCTGTAAAGAAATGAGACATATTAGTTCCTTTGTGCGTTAATAGAGTATATTATAGCACCCTTTGGGTATATTGTCAAGCCTTTTAAAAAATTATTTGCACTATCTATTCCTTATAAATATATGCATGAATATATTAATACCAGCCGCGGGGAAAGGGTCTCGTTTTGACGGACACTATGACTCACCAAAAAACATGATTGATGTCAAAGGGGAGCCGATGTTAGTGGCTGCCGCTAGAAGTCTAGGACTTGACGGACCAGATAATACATTGATCTTTGTACTCCCAGAAAACTTTGAGACTAATTCACATCGGACGATAGGGACACATTTGCAAGAGGAGTTTCCAGACTCAGTAGTACTAGTAGTAGTCGGTGAGACTGACGGAGCCGCACACACAGCCCAATTTGCAGACAAGTATATTGATAACGATGAAGAACTTTTTATTGCAAATTGTGATCAAATCATGCATTGGGATCCTAAACTACGAGAAGAAGTATTCGACAAGTTAAGAGAGCATGATGCAGGAATTATCACAGTTGAAAGCGATGAGCAGAAACATAGTTATCTAAATTTACAGACCGGACAGATTATTGAAAAAGAACGTCAGCCTGGAAATATGGCATTAACTGGACTTCATTACTTTAAACGCGGATCAGATTTTGTATCTAGTACACGATTAATGATGCAGTCAGGTGTAAAATCTTTAGGTGAATACTATATTGGGCCTGCATTCAACTGGTTTGAAGGCGATGCCGGATTCTATCAAATTATGCCAGAAGATATTTCTTTCATTGGCACACCAGATGACTTAAAAGTATACCTTGAAAAGTGATCGTCGGAAAATTATCTGATACTACTAGAGGTTGGGTCATCGGAGACTTTGAACCTAGTCTTCTCAAAACAAAAGATTTTGAAGTAGGTATACTCACTCATCTAAAAGGTGAACAATGGAATGCTCACTATCACAAAGAAGGCACAGAATACAATATCTTAATTAAAGGATCAATGAATGTCTGTGACACTGAATTAATAACAGGTGATACTTTTATTATTGAGCCTAATGAAGTGGCAGACCCAACATTTTATGAAGACTGTACTATTGTTTGCATAAAAGTTCCAGGCGACTCTAAGGATAAATATCTTGTATGAACAAATATATTTTTGATGTCGATGGTGTACTCTGCGATGCTGGTCAATATATCGATGATAACTTTCGTATCTTTTTTGAGAATTGGATAGAAGATAAAACATATTATCTAATTACAGGTAGTCACAAAGAAAAAACTGTAGATCAAATTGGTTCAGTTATTCCTGCTAAACAACATATCGGATTTCATTGTATGGGGAATTCTATCTACCCGCCGAATGGAGAAGAAGTTCTTATTAACCAGTTTGAATTTACAATAGAAGAACAAACTTGGATGCGAGATTTTTGGCATAGAAGTATTTACGATCAAAAACCAGATTGGAAAACAGTCATAGAAAAAAGAAAGGGAAGTTACAATTATTCATTAGCAACTAGAACTAAAAACAAAGAACTTAGACAACGTTACATGGACCATGATAGACTTTATAACGAACGACAAAACTTTATTAAACAGTTAAATGATAACTTTCCTCGACTAGATGCATATGCAGGTGGTAGTGTTAGCATTGATATTTGTTTACGTGGTGCAAACAAAAGTCAGATATTAGATTTAATCTATACTAAAGAAGAAGAAAAGATTTACTTCTTCTGTGATCAATATACTAAGTATGGTATAGATACTCCTTTAATAAATGCAATGGAACGTTTAGGTGATACAGGGCAAGTATTTAAAATAGATAACGGGTATAAAGAAACATGGGAAATATTAAAGACTCTATGAGATACATTGCACACAGAGGAAACGTAAACGGTCCGTCAGCGATGGAGAATCATCCTGATCATATTAAAGAAGCATTAAATGCAGGCTTTGATGTAGAAGTTGATGTGTGGGTTGTAGACGGAGAAGTATTTTTCGGACATGATAAACCTCTATATCCAGCAGACATTGTTTCATTAAATGAAAGATACTGGTTGCACTGTAAGAACATAGACGCATTAAGATTCTTTGGCGGAATTGAAATGAATAAGACTCATGCGTTTTGGCATGAGAATGATGATTACACATTAACTAATAAGAAGTTTATATGGACTAACATAGGCAAAGATTTAACTAGTCGTAGCATTATGGTTATGCCAGAAGTCACTGATCCATCATTAGAAAATACATTAGACGTAGACTGCTCAGGCATCTGTAGTGACTGGATACAAAAAATTAAAGTGATGAGAACATGAGACTGATAGGCGTAGGAGATAGTTGGTGCTGGGGAGCAGAACTCGTAGACCCTATCATTGATCCTGAACCAATAATGAATATGCCAGGTGGAGGCTTTGAAAGACAAGCCGTACCCGAAAACATAGCATACAGATTAAAGCATCGGTATATCAATCGATTTGCAGACATGATCGATTCTGACGAACTAGTAGACTTAAGTGAGCCGTCATTGTCAAACGATGCAATTGTCAGAGTCTTAATGGAGTACTTGTCTACAGAAGGATACTTTACAGGTAGAGATACTTCAGATTTGTTTATATCGATCGGTTGGTCAAGTCCAGAACGTAGAGAGTTTCATACTAGAAAGCCTTGGCGTCATAGTGAAACAGGATTTGATGATCATAAAATTGCATTTGGACCTTGGAGTATGGATCAAGACCATTACGATAAAGACTTAGATCAATTCTTTCGTTTATACTTTGATAAGTTTTGGTCAGAGACTGAGTTTATTCATAGACACATTAATCAAGTCTGGCAGATGGAAAAGATACTAAAGAATTACGGCATCAAGTTTGTCATGCATCAAGCATTCTATCATCACCATGAAAAAATGATTTATGATTGGGACGATGAAGAATACGAAAAGAACTTTAACAAGATTACTCCCGGTGACAAAGCACTCTGGGAAGACATTGATAGTGATACATTTATCAGAGATACTACAGCATGGCAACACATGCTAACTAAAGGAACTGCTGAAGAAGTTTTTATTGTCTTTCATCCTAGTGCTGAAGGACACAGACATTGGGCTGAATATTTACATAAACATTGTATAGAGAATAAGTTACTATGAAAAAACCAGAAGTCGGTGATCTAATTGAACACACATGTAACCTCAACGGAAAGTTTACAGGCAAAGTTGTACAAATGTTAGCAATGCAGTTTGTTTACAAAACACCAGAAGGCAATACACGTTTTTGTTTGTTTAAAGAGTCTTGGAATCATGTCGATAAATTACCAAAGAAGAAAAAGAAGTGAAGAAATTTAAAAATATTGCAGTAGTATTAAGAGGTCATGTGAGAACGTGGCATTTTAATGCACCTAAAGTATTTGACTTTTATGACAGTATTGCTGAAAATGTAGACTATTATTTTATAACTTGGGACAGTTCTAACACTGACAGAATTGAAGGGACATTCAAAGATCAAAATTTAATTCATTTTCAAATTTTAAATTGGCAGTTAGAAAATTCTATATTATCTGGTGGCAGTCAAGCAGGAAAATGGTACAATGGACATCTCGGTCCTCCTTTTATGAACATGTTAGCATTACCGCATATAAGAAGACAAGAAAAACACTTAGGTAACAAGTATGAGTGTGTATTTGATACACGCCCTGATGTTTTACCCGTCAGAAATATCTATATTAAAGGAGAATTTACTGGAGAGCCTGTTCCGTTAACAAAACCAAAAGACAAATCTGTGTACGTGACTGGTTTAGAATTACAGACAAATTTGTCTCCGGATAATCATAAGACAGGGTTACAAGACATTGCAATACAAGATTGGTGTTTGTATATGAACAGTGATGTATATGAAGTAATGACAAACCGTTATCATAAGGATCACTTTGTATACACACTAGGTACAGGTCCTGGAACACAAATAGAATTAAGAGAGTATATTGCTGAGAATAATATGCACCTATGTACTAATGATTGGGTAAAAGCATACATGATGAGACCTTGTGTGTATCAACTTGATTGGCTCGACTCTCAATCTACAGGTGCATTAATAGATTGTTCTAACACTTGGCAAAGTTTAGATCCTGTTGAAAAAATTGCATTATGTAAAAGATATGGAATTTCTTTATCTGATTATGTTGACACACCTTCTATTACTTGCAAGATTTAAGTAATTCTTGTAAAACTTTAGGTTGTCTCTGTCTAACATCTACCTCCCAAGGGAGCATCTGATAGTCTTTATAATGTATGTCATTTAAATTGACTTCATACGGTACAGTATCCCAGATAAAAATACCATCATGTGTAATCATCAGTTTACCTTCATGCATTTGATTAACATGTATGAGTTCATGCACCAGAGGTATCATTAGATCAACTACACGTAACGTAGAGTTAAGTCTGATATACTTTTTACTTTTGTTGTCTAGTGTAGAATCCCCATATACATTATTAGGCATTGATGTAAATTCAATAGTTAGTTCATCAGGCAACAACATATACTGTGACATGTTTTCACAGATTGCTTGTGCTATTTTACACTTGTTAGCATCGTTGTCATCTAGTATTTGACCTTTAGGAAAAAGAAATTTTAATTGCATACATGTATTTACTCACTAAATACTGTATATGGCTACGTTGACAGATTTTATAACAAATTGGGGAGAAGTCGTAGAACTTGATTTCCCAAAGATGGATTTAAACAGAGTGAAAGATATCTGTGACAAGCATCCAGGTTGGAAAGAATACCAAGGTCATAAAAAGCCGAACAATCGTCATGGACTAAGTGTTACGAGTTTAGATGGAAAATTTGACGGGCCTGACTTAAATAGTTTGAGAGAGTGGGCAAAAATGCACGGTAAGTCTTACAACGAAGGAGACTTCAAAACAAGAACAAATGTCTGTGCATTGATACCAGAACTAGATGAGTTCTTAAACTTCTGGGAACCTAATTTAGGCAGAACACATTTTCTTAGATTAGATCAAGGCGGACACTTTCCACCTCATAGAGATAACGGAGCGATAGTAGCAGTACCGACATTTAGAATTCTTGTGCCTATATACAACTTCGGTCCTAATGACATGAAGTGGATACAAGAAGATCGTGTGTTGAACTTAGAATTAGGTGCAACTTACTTTATCAATACAAGTAGATTGCATAGTTTATTCAGTTTTGTTGATAACTGTCTAATGTTAGTATTAAATATCAACCAAGATGAGCATATTTTAAATAAAATGGTGAAGAAAATTGTCGCAATATAAAACAGTTCCTTTTTATAATAATTGGTTAGACATGTCTGGCTTTATTGCTGAAGATGGTAAAGGGCATAAACTCAATATATCTCAGAAAATGATGACTGAGTTAGGAACGTTTAATGACGAAAAATTAAAGAAGTGGAGAATAGAAGCCGCACAAAGATGTCATGCATCATTGGGCCCGTTCCCAGCATTGTGTTTTAGTGGCGGCATTGATAGTCAAGCAATGTTACATTGCTTTGCAGAAGCAGATTTAGAGGCTCATGTCGTTATCTTTACATTTAAAGATGATTTAAACAAACATGATGTTGATTCTGCTAAAGCATATTGTCATACATTTGATATACCCTATAGAGAAATAGAATTTGATATCCTTTCATTTTTAGCAAGAGATAACTTAACAGTAACACAAGAGTATGGTGGGGTAAGTCCGCAATTTAATACTCATTATAGATTTGTAGAAATTTTAACTCATATGGGTTACACTGGTGTATGTTTTGGTGGTAACGCTCCAGACAGAGTAAATGGAGACTACGGTAGTTCTTTTGAAAAGAATGCGATGCATTGGCTTAAGTGCCATGACAAGTTTCAGATAGCAGTACAGGGTAGTTTTTTATCATTCAGTCCTGAATTATCATTGGCATTAGCAGTATCTACGCCTGAAGCAGGGGTAACTCTTACTGAAGATCATGCGGACTGGGACACCTATAAAGAAGTACGTCATGCAAAGTATTTGCAAAAAGTAATAGGCTATAAACGTATAGGATTTGACATTATTCAACAAGATACGAAGTATACAGGTTTTGAAAAAGTGAAAGAACTTATTGAAGAACAATCCGGAGATGGTTGGGCGTTTGAAAGAAAGTTTAGAGATCCACTAGCAAAGTTACCGGGATTGAATACAGATATGAACAAATATCAAATAGCATTAACTACAGAACAACAACTATTCTTAGACTCAATCTACTTCAAGCACTTTCCCCCTGGGCCCTGATCCTCTTCCTGGATTAGCAACTAAGTCAGCACCTACATAATTTACTTTTGTTTTCTGCTGAGTAGTTGCCCATATACGATTGTGTAAATGAATGTTATAAGACTTGTATGTTATACCTTCTAATCTAGGATCTTTGTACGGATTCAAATGTGTTACAAGTATTCCGTAATGTTTGTGTGCAATTTCTTTAGTTTCCCAGTCTCTAATCATATCTTCTTGTTCAATAAATCTTTGTTGAATGTATTCTTCAGTAGCCCATTTGTCAATGTCACCGTAGATTTTTAAATTAGTGCCTGGCAAAATGTCTGAATCTAGTTTATATACTGGGATTTGACCTTCACTTATATTACATGAAAACCATGTATCTTCCCAGTCTCCTTCGTAATCGATTATGTTAGGGAATCCAAATGCACACCAAACTGATATAGTTTGTCCTGTTTGTAATAAGATTTTTAATCCATCTGCTGATCTAGGATCTTTCCAGTGTAGATTCTGTGGCCAATCTTCTTGTTCTATTCGTAATAGAATATTGTCTTCATATTCATAATCGCATTTGTCTACGATGCCTCTAAATCGTTCTTTATAACCTTCGTTATAAACAAATTGTATATCGGGGTATTTCTTACATACTTCTGTCGCATAATGCATACTGCGTTTGCCGTGTTCTGCTAAGTTACCATTTAATATAACAAGATCAACATCAGGTAATTCTAAATCACTGGGTTCAGTTGGCTCGTTAAAGCCGTAATCTAAATCATGTATTAGATGTATTTTAAAGGACATACATTTATTTAATCGATAAATAGTAATGTGAATTATATCTGCGTTTATCCTACTGTATTCTGTAGTAGTGATAAATACAATATAGTTATACTTACTACAAAATTTGGAGCCCAAAAACATGAGTAAATTAAAAGTTACATTTGACAGTGATGCGAATGCAAAAGCATTTGCCGATAAGTGGAAACTGTCCGCCCCTGTAGGGGATTCACTCGATTTAGAGTGGCATTTAGCAGAAGATGCAATCAAAGATGCATCTTGTTCACTTGAGCAGAAAGATAAAGATGAACATGAATTCATTGTCAAAGGTGATAGAGCCACTATTGAAGCACTTGAAGGATCTACTGTTGAAGAAGATTTGGGCAAAGGCTTCTTTAGAGTTAAATCAACTCAAGGCTTAGCATTAGGAGAGGCAGTAGACGGCATAGATATTACAGATTCTCCAGTAGAGTTCTTAGGTACAAGTTCTGTAGCATCAATGAGTGTGACAGAAAGTGATATAGATCCTACATCAGCAGAAGGTCAATGGGCACGTATCAGAGTTGCATCTACATATCGTCCACTAGTATCATCATATTCAATAAATGATACAACATTTGTTCAAAAACCTGAACTATATATTATGGATACAGGTGTTGACGAGAGTCATCCAGAGTTTCAAGGTGCAGATTTAGAAATTGACAAATGGTGGTGTGTTCCTGGTATTTGGGAAGATGGAGATCAACTAGGTCACGGAACTTCAGTAGCATCAATGGCAGTAGGAACTAACTTAGGTATTTCAGATAATGTTAAACTTAAAGTAGTAAAGATTGCAGGAAATAAAACAGACGAGAACGGAGACTTAATAGATCCAGGCGTCGGAAAACAAGCATCAATTTTAGAATTAGGTCAAGCATTAGATGCAATAGAAGCAGATATTATTGCAGATCCTTTAACAACAAGAATCGTAAATGTATCTTGGGGTGTTGCTCGTTCATCATATTTAGATGCTAAGTTTCAAGGATTAATGGACGCAGGTGTAACGATCATCGCGGCTGCTGGTAACAGTGGTATTGATGTTGAATTAGTTACTCCGGCAGGCATTGACGATTGTTTAACAATCGGTGCAAGTGATAAGTATGATATCCCAGCTGGTTTCAACAACATCTCCCCAGGAGATGAAGATTTAACAACAGCGGCAGGTTTATCATTAGACTTATTTGCTCCAGGTGAATCTGTAATGGTAGCACATACAGCAGGGTCAACACACAAATACGGTATCACATCTGGTACATCATTTGCGGCTCCATTAGTAGCTGGCATATGCGGTGTAGTAGGCTCAATGACAACTGGTATGGTAACTGCAACTGAGATGAAAGAAACTATAATGACTACTGCTACTCCAAACGCATTGTTATTTGAAGATACAACATTCAGTGAAATACAAAACAAATTAGCATATGTATTCACTTCTGATCCATTATCAAACTACAAAACTTCAGGCATGGTTTCATATCTTGGAGTTGTAAACTCTATTGAAGAAGGTGGTATGATCGTAGACTTGAACTCAAACTTAGACTTTACTAACTGGCTTAAATTATATCCAGAAGACAAACCTGTTTATTCAATAACATTTTTAGATCCTGACATAGAAGCAAAGTATAAAGAATATACATCAGTAGACTCTGCGACAGGTGTTGTTACAATACAAACTGCAAAGGGAGTTGTTTTACCGGCTGATACTAAATTAGAAATGGTTGAGTTTATTGGTCATGGACAAACAAGCAGAGTTAAACTTTCAACTAACACTAACTTCTATTTCCATAGTAATTCATGGAATGACAGTGACCTCAATGACAGTTTACAGACTGATATTACCCTAGCATTAACAGATATTAACAGCATCAGTTTCTTTGCATACTGGGCACGAAACATTAAATAAAGGAAAGACAATGGATAAAGTTTTAGCAATTTTCAGTTTTATAAAAGGTTGGGTCAGTTCAAGGTTAAAAGAACGCACATCATGGGACGGAGCCGCTTTAATTACAGCAGGCGTTTGTTTCTTGTTGTTCAAAGGCATTGCAACTCTAGTTGCATGGGCCGCTATCGCATATGGTGCATGGACATTATGGAAAGAAGAATACAAAGACTAATCAGTCTATTCGCAATATGCTTTTTAGTTAGTTGCGCCACTCCTACTGTTGAAGACACCGGACCTACTGAGATGACAGGGGAGCCTGTCAACATCGCCCTTAAGGGACAAAAAGAAATGTGTGAACGTGAACCTGAATCTATTCTTTGCAAAGAGGAAGAAGTAGATGAGTAAAGATATCGCAGACAAAGTACACAATCTAGTTGAAAGCAAGTTTACATATATACACGATGACAAACAATACATGCAAGCCGAACATTGGACTAGTCATGCAGAAGCAGTTCTAGCAGATGAAGACTTCCAAGATGATTGTGACGGCTTCTCAAACACTTGTGCTGAACTTTTAATCAAAGAAGGTATTGACAAGAAAGATGTCTCTGTGATATACTGTGTTACTGAAACAGGCGAAGATCATTTAATATGTGGTGTTGCTATCGACGGTAAAACTTACATACTAGAGAACAGATTCAGTAAGATATACGATTGGAAAGACAAACCAAAGTATGATTTTAAATACTTTATGAAATTTGACGATCCAGGTCAATGGTTCAAAGTTAATAACGACTAACATGATTGCCCAGCAGGCAACAGGATTATGCACATTCAAGTGGAAAATCTTTTGTTGTGAAGGTACTGCAAATTTCTTACATATCCCAAAGACAGGTGGCACTTGGTTCAGAGAGTTAGTACAAGCAACCGGCCCCAATAATCACGCATACTCAATAGAAACTATAGACAAAGATGTTATGTTTATATTAAGAGATCCAATTGAAAGATTTCTAAGTGCATTAAGACATGTATTTCAACATCATAACGGACAAGAGTTAGGAAGTCTTACAATAGATAATTGTATAACAGAGTACAGAAATCACGGTCATCATAATCATCATTTTTTTGATACTATCAGTGATACATGGCTTGCTAACTTCAAACAACATGAACATAAAATAATAAGAGTCTTTGATTTTTCAGGACTAAGAAATAGTGTATTACAATTGATGCCATATTTAGAGGGGGAGTCGATAATTAATACACCAATAAATGTGACTAACAACAATTTTATCGGTATAGGACCAAGTGCAATTAGTAATGACAATTTAAACTGGATGCAAAACAAATTCAAAAAAGATATAGAATTGTGTTCTTATATAAAACAACAACCTTATTTTGTGACCTAAAATTAGATCATAAATATCTATATGATCGTTGATGAATACAAAGAAGACAAACCCAATAAGCATTGGTCAGACATTGCACAACCCCTTCATGCATATAAGTATTCAAACGTGTATGATGAACAATTCTACAAGACGTTAAAAGATACAGTTGTAACTCATTTAGATAGACCGAACAGACTTACATATCTCACTCACAGAACTTCATTTAAACATGATAACAAGTCATTACATGTTGTATCACATAAACAAAATGCAAGAGAACAAGAAGTAGTCTACGATTTAACTGCTGAAAGAGATTGGTGGCACCAGACTCCTGATACTGTCGTTGATTGGAGTTGGAATAAATTAAGAAACTCAATTCATCCTGTATTTTTTCATCACTTAAGTACATTCAAAAATCAAGCTCCACATGATGAAAACTGGATACCTTTTCGTTTTCATTTTAATTATCTAAAATATCAAAGTTATCTTCACGCACATGCAGACATGGCAGATCAATTCTTTAACACACCTACTGCTAGAAGTGCAAGAGCAAGATCATTGACATTTTATCTACATGACCATGTTGAAGATCAAGGTGGAGAGTTGTATTTCTTAAGCGGGTATGTTTATAAACCGAAACAGAATGAAGCAATATCTATTAATGGTAATGCCGCATTTCATGGAGTTAATTCTAATATGAGTCCAGACAAAAAACCTAGACTAGCATTTACAGTACGTTGGGCACACAAAGATGATTTATATCTTCCGGGTTCATTAGACAACGCAATGTATAAATTGGATTTCCCTGAATGATTAAAATAAAAAAAATTACGTTTGATGATATATCTCCTATGTGGGGAAAGTATCTACCCAACATGTCATTAGAAGAAACTTCTGCTATGTCTTGTTTTAAAAAGAGGACACAAGATCCAGAAACAATGAGACACGATGACGTTGATCACTATGATTTAGAAAATCAAAAATTTATTCCTACGTTTTGGGGAGCATTTGATGATGATAAACTCATAGGTGTTAACTCTGGACATATGACACTAGACAGACTTTATAGATCAAGAGGTTTATTTGTTAAGAATGAATATAGAGGACAGGGTATAGGAATGAAATTATTACTTAAAACTATATCACAAGGTTACCATGAGAAAGCACATGCAGTGTGGAGTTATCCTAAAAAAGAATCTTGGGAAACATATAAGAAATGTACTTTTATTCTATGTGGTGAGAATTTTTACTTTGAATGGGAACCCAATCTTAACAGTTCAGGCCTAAACAGTCGATGCATTAAGATTCTTAATAAATTAGAATTTTATAAAGTAAAAACCGACCAAACAAATTGTTATCGTTCCCAAAAAGATTGATGCAAGGAGGAATGCAAATGTCAAAATATTGGTCGCACTCAATTCAATCGATTCGGCCGGCTTACCCAAGCCCATAAAGGCTTTAATCGCACTAGTAAATATCAAAATAACTGACTGTTGAGAAACATTACGGCAAACATCATGCCTAAGCACATAATCTGAATGACTGCCGGTACTACTACAAATAACTTCATTACATCGAAGTCACCTTTCATAAAAAAGTCAGTGTTGTTCCACTCATCAACTTCTTCAGGTGTTGCGTTTCTCATTACATGTATGCTATTTGTGCCATGCATACGAACATCGAACCCCAAAGCAAAGCATAACAAAATGCTTCCATCTTTCGGTCAACCTTCTTAAATATGCCTGACTTATCTATAATTGTTCTTATCATAATTTTCCTGTATATGTGTAAGTGTTTTGAATTTCTCTTAACACACGATTGATTCCGGCACCATTATCTGTGGTGTGTAATGCTATCATCATCATTGTATAAAAAAATAATCTAACTGTGTTAATCATCAACTCTGTCTCTGTGTGTTATATCGGGCTTACTGCCATAATAGAAAAACAAAAGATAGTAATGAGACACATTATTTCTAAATGGTCTTTTACTTTTCTTATTTTTCTAACTGACATGATTTTCCTATATAAATGTTATCAATAACGACTTATAACTCTAGGTTATAAACGTTTCGACTCTATTTATCCCTTAGAAATTAAAACTATATTTTAACCATAAAAAAAGCACCGTAAAATTAATTACGATGCTTTAAGATTTTGAATCAGATTAAAAGTGGTAGTTATAACTCACAAATAAACTGTCTTCATCTATCATACCTGAAAAATCATCAGCGGTAAAGTCTGACCAACCTAGTGTCACATGTCCTTTTAAAAGATCGAAACCTTTTGATACAGTCCAGTGTGTTCCTATGCCTTCTCCGTCGCCATACGCCACGTCAACAACTTTTAACATTCCAGTTGAAAACTCAGTGTAGTCACCTGCATCATCTTGTCCCATATAATGAGACAAAGTAACACCTAGTATACTTGCTGATAAGAGTATTTCTTCATAGTCTAAAGATGAGTCTCCGTTGTATGCGTAATCTATATAGGCTACGTTAAAACCGATATGTTCCCAATCTTTTTTAAGACCGACAACTGTATCGATTTCATGTGAGGCTTTGCCGTCACCGAAGTCTACTTCTGATACCCACACACTTCCGTAGATGCCACCCCACTCTGCATCTAACGATGCTGATAGTTGATGATTACCTACGTGCTGTGACTGACCTCTGAAAATATAGTCTGATGATATGCCAACTGTTCCACCCATTGATGGTCCGGCGCTGACACTTGATGCAATACAAACTAATGATAATGCTATCACTAATTTAATCGCGGTATCGAAATGAGCCGACAGTAGACTCTTTATGCTTTCTAACATATTATTTCTCCTTGCATTGAAGCAACTGTTAATTATAATAAGACGGGTTAATTCTTATTTGCGTTTGGTTTTGTATTTAGAGATTGATCCTCTGCCGCCACCGCTTCCGGTACCACCTGATGATTTCTTATCTTTGCGTTTTTTCATCACAAAGAATACAACTCCAGCAATAATTGCAATTGCTAATATTGTTTGAAAATCCATATTGTTCCTCCATTAGATTTCATTACTTACGGATCAACAAATGCTTTTCCGTGTTATTATTTAGTCGGTTTTACCCATCCTAAATAGTATTATATGTAAAATCCGTTATTTATGCCCAAATTATCCTTATTAAACCAACAATTAAAAAATACTTCTTTATAAACACCCTAAAATGTACTAAATATTAGTGAGGAAATGCAATAATGCAAATATTTGAGGAGGACTCAATATGAATAATGTAATGGCAATGATCAATGATATGATCAAAGGACTTACTGGTATCGCTGTTGGCCTATTAGGGCTTGGCGTAGTAGTAGGCGTACTATTTGGCGACCTAATGGGTGTCAATGTTGTCGGTGGATTGTTAAATTTAGTGAACAGTTTAGGCGAAGCCGGATTTGTTGGCTTACTAGTAGCAATCATTTTAATTCATTTATTTACGAAAGAATAAATTTAAGAATTTATAAAAGCAGACTTCGGTCTGCTTTTTTGTGGCTATTGATCCACGAATGCTTTTTCAATAACGAACTCGCCAGTCTCTCTGTTTGACCCTTCAGTCATGCCTAAGTCTTTGCACCATTCAACTACGTCATAGTTAAACTGCATGTTGCCACAAGCCATAACACGATCACCTGGCTCTATGAATCTATTGTCAATTCGCTGATCACCCTCGCTAGTAACTAGAGGAGTGTATATCAATTTGTCTTTTAACAATTCATGTATGTCAGGCTCGTCTTCAAAGATTGAGGTGAGTTCTTTGTTATAGGCTAAGTCATCTCTATGTCTAGCAGAATGAACTAAGTGAATACTATCAAATGATTCAATAATATCTAAGTCTCTAATCGTTGACATGAAAGGAGCAAGTCCTGTTCCTGTTGCCAACAACAATAAACGTTTACCACCTGGAGTAAGAAAAGCATTTCGTAATGTTCCAGTAGTCTTCGGTAAGAGTACAAGTTCATCTCCTACTTTAACATTTGATAATTCATTTGTCAGAGGACCTACATTCTTAATGCTTAAGAACTCTAAGTTCTCAGCCCAGGGAGGACTGACAACACTGTATGCTCTAATGACATTTTTCTTATACTTGTCACTCATCATTCCGATCATAGCAAACTCACCGGACTCAAATCTAAAAGATTCATCTCTAGTTGTTTTAATACTAAAAGTCCTGTCAGACCAATGAACTATATTTGTTACGTTTACTTTTATCATAATATTGGTACCCGAGGCCGGACTTGAACCGGCATGATATTTCTATCGAGGGATTTTAAGTCCCTTGTGTCTACCAATTCCACCACTCGGGCTAATCTAGTTTCCATTCCATTTTTTCTTCTAGTGCGACTTGCACGCCATGTATGTAATCTCTATCTTCTTCACTTAGTACTTCCCAAGCAAAGGTAACTTTGTCTAACAAATCTGTTACTTTGTCTGGGTCAGCAAGATGTTCGTTGGCTTCCATGATACGTTGTATCTCATCCATTCTTGCATTCAACTTTTCACGTAATTTCATAAACTCTCTATAGTATATGGTGGAGCGAATAGGGATCGAACCTACGACCTGCTGGTTGCAAACCAGCCGCTCTCCCAACTGAGCTACCGCCCCAATAAACTGGAGCTCCCTGTCCGATTTGAACGGACGACCTACTGCTTACAAAGCAGTTACTCTACCACTGAGTTAAGGGAGCATCATTATATTTAGTGAGTATTATATCAGACACATTATTTTTTGTCAAAGGTTTTCTTACCCATTAAATAGTATTATGGACTTATTATCATTCTCTCACGGACAAACTCAAAGTAAACTTTGGTTATGTGATACTATTGAACAGTATATACCACAAGATGCCGTAGTTTCTATTATTGGGTGCTGGTATAATATGTTAGGTTTTATGCTTTTAACTCGTAAACGAGACATGTATCAGCACATCTTAGGTATAGATATCAACTCAGAAGCGACTAGAGGAGCTGATATACTCTGTCAGGGCTTTATGATTGGTGGAAATGCACAGTTAAGGAACGTTACGGCAGATGCTTCTACGTATCATATTCAAGGACACAGTGTAGTAATTAACACAAGTGTAGAACATATGACTGATGACTGGTTTAACAATGTTGATCCAAATGCATTAGTTTGTATTCAATCTAGTGACGTATCGAAAGAAGAAGAACCTTGGTTAGTGACGAATCCATGTTCTAATATAGAATCGTTACAAGAAAGATTTCCACTAACAGAGTTGCTATTCGCAGAAACAAAACTCTTTGATTATGGGAGTTCAAGTTACAATCGTTACATGATTATTGGTAGAAAATAATGTATGATTACGAGGACATAAGAACAGTACATTTAGAAATTACAGAGAAATGTAATGCCGCATGTCCTATGTGTGCTAGAAACATTAATGGCGGAGAAGATAACCCCTGGTTACAAAACGCTGAACTGTCATTAACTGACATCATTACTATTTTCCCTGATCAATTTATTCAACAACTTAATCATATGTTTATGTGCGGTAACTACGGAGATCCTATAGTTGCTAAAGATACATTAAAAGTATTCAAACATTTTAGAAGTGTTAATCCAACAATATATCTAAGTATGAATACTAATGGATCTGCAAGAACTAAACAATGGTGGAAAGATTTAGCAGAAGTTATTGGCACTGATGGCTATGTTATTTTTAGCATAGATGGACTAGAAGATACGAATTATCTATATCGTAAAAATACTATTTGGGATAAGATAATGGAGAACGCAAAGTCGTTCATAGATGCAGGTGGAATTGCTCATTGGGAATACATTGTTTTTGAACACAACGAGCATCAAGTCGAAGAGGCCAGAAGGCTTTCAGAGCAAATGGGTTTCCAAAAGTTTCAAGTTAAAACATCATCTAGGTTCTTTTCTAGTGTCGCAGGAAGCACTAAGTCATACATCAAAACATTAGACAGAACCGGTATGGAAATCGTCATCAGAGAGCCCAGAGGGGCGGCCTACGCTAATCAATTTACTAAAGAGATGTCGAGTATAGCAGAGGAAAAAGAAATCATTTTTCCAACAAAAAAAGTAGATTTATTAGGGAAGTTAACTCCAGAATTATTTAATTCTAGGTCTAAAGTTCAACAACATTATGACTCTACACCTATAAAATGTAAGGTAAAAGAAGAAAAAAGTATCTATGTAAGTGCTGAAGGAATACTACAACCCTGTTGCTGGGTAGCAGGACAAATGTATAACTGGTATCACACACCGAGAGGTAGTCAGATATGGTCTGTGATTAATAAAGTGGGTAAGGAAAATATTAGTGCATTAGATTACACAATTGAAGAAATATTAGAGAATAACTATTTTAATTTGATTGAAGATAGTTGGGGCAAGTCTAGTTGCAATGAAGGAAAGTTACAAGTGTGTGCAAAGACATGCGGTCTTAACGATGCCTTTGCACAACAATACTTATAAAGTACAGCCACCTACTTCACGTCCAGCTGGTGTATTCGCACATGCTTGAATAGCATCTAATACTCTTAGAGTCTCTATTGCTGATCTACCTGTAGTTAAATCGTTTACAGTAACATGCTGAATCACGTTGTTTGGATCAACGATAAACGTAGCACGTAAACATGCTCCTGCAGGATGAAAGAAGATACCTAATTGTCTGCATAGACTATAGTTATGACCTTCACCATGAGCATCTTTGTAACTTCGTTGAGTATCGGCAAACTGAGTGTGCTTGATTTCTCGCAACCCAGGATGTTCTTTTTGCCATGCTAATTTACAGAATTCATTATCAGTACTACCTGTCAATAGAACTGTGTCTCTACTTTCAAACTCATCGTTTAATGAATCATAGTCTATGATTTCTGTTGGACAAACGAATGTAAAGTCTTTTGGATAGAACATTAGAATCTTCCACTTACCTTCAAAAGATTTTTCAGTGATTTCAAAAAACTGATCTGTGTCTGGTTGACCTGGTTTAACCCCTGTTACTTTAAAAGGTGCTATTTGATCACCTACTGTTTTCATTCCCGCGTTACTTGGCATTGTTTAGCTCCTTTGTTTTGTATGCTGATGTATATTTACACATGTTTTCTAGTGCAAAAATATTTTTTCAGTTTAAAAGGACTATATACTTATATGTCACAAATTTGTCACAAAACTGTAACAATACATACACACGTTGACATTTACTAGGAAGTTATGAAGAAGATATACAAGAAATTTCACAAAATGATGAAGTCCGGACGGTTAAACAAAGTCTGGAACAATGCGATAGTACACTCTAATTAAAGTTTTTTAATTTCAGGTTTTGCTTTTTCTGCTGGCTCAGCAGATAATCCACATTTTCGTTGGAGCAGTTGAACTCTCCGATTTCTTTGCTGGTTGGCCTTAAGTGATCGTGTATTTAACCTACGTCTATTACCCATTAGATACGTCTCCGTTGTTACTATCTAAGTTTTATAAATTTTGGATCGAGTTTCTCGTAAAAATAATCAGCAACCATACCATTAGCCATTTTACTCATATGTCTATAATCTCGGTTGCGGTAAAAATAACTTTTGCATCTAGGTATAAGTTTCTGTAAAAAGAAATACCTATCTGAATCACTTAACATATTGTCCATGTGATTGTGTGCGGCTAATTGTGTATAGATAGAATCTAATGAGGGCCATTTAGGTGTAGAGAATGTTTGATACTCTTCCCTGCATAAAAGCATAAAAATATCATATGGGATATCGGCATATTTAAAGTCATAATCTCTCACATAAGCATGAGCATCTGGGAAATGTCTATGTAGAATTTTTTGCATTTCAGGATCCCAACACCACGGGGGAATAAATGCAATTTCTGATCCATGCGGCCATTCATATGATTTGAGTATATGTATCTTTTGTTCAGTAGAGTTAGCATCTGCAAGTTGATCTGCTGTTGCTCCACCGTGTAGATTAAACAAACAGAATGTATGTTGAACATCAAAATACTTTCTCATTTTATCTACGATTAGATGATAAGAGTCAGGTCCTAAGCCATCAACTCCACCATTAAGAATTGGAATGTTGACTCGTTCTTGTAATTGACTAGGCCAACTATGTTCTAATGGGCCGCCGACATTCATAGTGAAACTGTCACCGATTGCTAATATGATTTTTGCTTTTTTGCCGTTGTCATTTAATGCTTCATAATCATAGTCAGCACGAAATCCCCATGAATTGAATGTGTAATCAAAATCTCTGTCTGGGTGCAATTGCATATATGCAGAGTAAAAAGCCATTTGACTAAACATCTTGTCTGATGCACATTCTTTTACTGTTTTGTTTCTATACTTTAGAAGCTGGCGCCAAAGTTTTTTTGGCAAACCGAAACCCTTAGGTGTCATATCCATTCTTTGTTGCTCAGTGAGTTGCATTTAATTTCGGTAATTCGTTTTTTTGCATCTTCATTTGCTAATATTTTGTCTTCATTTGTATAAACAGACCAGTTTGCAATATCATTGATCGATCTACCGCATCCTTGACATATATCAGTTACATCAAAATCAATATTACACGATCCAATACAAGGAGACTCAACTGTGTTTGTTTCTGTAATTATCGACGGCTGACTTAATCGCATCTTCGGCTAGTACCGAGCAGTGGATCTTGACCGGCGGGAGTGCGAGTTCTTCCGCGATTTCAGTGTTTCTAATTGTTTCTGCTTGTTCGATGTGTTGGCCTTTGACCCATTCTGTGAGGAGACTACTTGATGCAATTGCAGACCCGCACCCATATGTTTTAAACTTAGCATCTTCTATGACTCCTTGGTCATTAACTTTAATCTGTAGTCGCATCACATCTCCACAAGCGGGTGCACCTACCATTCCAGTGCCAACATCAGGATCGTCAGCATCCATTACACCTACATTACGAGGGTTTTCATAATGATCTATTACTTTATCACTATAAGCCATTAGCATCAACTCTTGTTGATACTGCGTTTTTAGTCTTACTCATGTTCGACTCCTTTGTCTGACTCTATTTAGTCTTAGTCTTCTTCTTCGTGCTTGTTGGAGCTTCATTAGGGAATAAATTAATTTGCTCCCAAGGTAAATATTCTTTTCCAAAGTGACCGTAGTTTGTAGTCGCATGATAGATAGGAGAGAATAGATCAAATCTGTCGATAATACCTTTAGGGGATAAATCTACGTTTTCAGTGATCCACTTAGTTAAGTCTCTACTGTCTTTATCACTTTCTACATAAACACTAGTAGGTTGATCGACACCTATTGCATAACTTAATTGAATAGTAGCCCAATTTGCTTTACCACTTGCTACAATGTTCTTAGCAAGATAACGAGCCATGTATGCCGCTGATCTATCTACTTTTGATGGATCTTTTCCGGAGAATGCTCCACCACCATGAGGCGCACTTCCACCATAAGTATCTACAATGATCTTTCTACCTGTCAAACCTGAATCTCCGTCAGGTCCACCAACAACAAATCTGCCTGTTGGATTGATTAAGTATTGTGTACCTTCATCTAAGAGTTCTGCTGGTAATGTTTTTTGAATTACTTCTTGTATCTGTGCCCTTACAGTCTCTATATCGACCTGTTCTGAATGCTGTGTAGAACAAACTACTTTATCTATGCGTTTAACTGTGCTATCGTCATTGTATTCTACTGTGACCTGTGATTTAGAATCAGGACCTAACCAAGGGACAATGCCTTGCTTTCTAACTGCTGTAAGCATTTCTACAATTCTATGTGAGTAGTAGAGTGGGGCAGGCATAAACGTTTCTGTGTCCTTATTAGCATAACCAAACATAATACCTTGGTCGCCAGCACCGAAATTGTCTGTTCCTAATGCAATATCAGGAGACTGTCCGTGTAGTAGATTAACAACCTCTAAGTTGTTCCAATGAAATCCGTCTTGCTCATAGCCGATATTTTTAACGACTCTGCGTACTAGATATTCAACATCTAAACTATCGATATGTCCTTTGTATTCACCTGCAACTATTACTTTGTTTGTGGTCACTAATGTTTCACACGCACAACGTAAAGTAGGATCTTTGTGTTGCATGAATGAATCTAGTATTGCATCACTAATTGCATCTGCGACTTTATCCGGGTGTCCTTCTGAGACACTTTCACTCGTAAAATAATAACTCATATATGGTCCTCTATAGTATATTGTATACTAATATTTAATACGTGTCAAGGGGTAGGTAGAAAAAGTTTTTAACCGATTAGATCCCAACAATCACAGTTACAATGAATAACATGTTCAATGGCTTCAGCAGTACTTTGTTTTGGTATAAACGGAGGTCTAGGTCCCCCTGGTTTGCCTCCTCCGTTATTGACTCCGACATTGCCGGGTCCTGAACTAAAGTTTGTAATATCGTTCGGCTTTTCTGCATTAGGTACTCGTTGTCCTGCAATTACTTCAGGAGGACCAACAGAAACAATAGGCCCTATTTGAGGATTAGGGTCACCGTTAATAAGAGGATCATACGATCCAGGTTTTTCTGAACTAATTGGTACGAATGTAGGTGAAACATATATACCACCTGGGCCTGATTCAATGGGTCCGTCTACTCCAGCAATGACTGGCCAACTCGGAATAACAAATTCTGCACCATTGATTTCGATACCTTCTTTTGCTCCTTCAACTGTTCCATTTGCTAACTGTTTGTTTTTTATATCCGGGGGAAGCAAATCAGAAATATTATTATTAACTGGTATTCCGCAGTTTGCAAGTGCTTTCTCATTGTTTTCTTGTCTTAATTGTGCTACAATATTTTGTCCTACATCACATGCTCTATCTACGATTAATTCTAATGTCATTCTTGCGCCGACGCCTTGAGGACTTTTGTAATCAGAATAATCTGGCACACTATCAACAAATGTTACTAAATCTTGGTTAGTATACACAAAAGGATCTCTTTCTATTTCTACTCGACCCAAAACATTGTATCTAGTACGTTGTTCAACTTTCATTTGTTTACCCATTGTATTCCAAATGACGTTTAAACTTTCGACTTTTAATAAGTCCTTATCTACAGAAGTCACATTAGTAATTTCTGTATTTGCTTTATTAATGTAGTATTGAGTTACAGTATTGTAATTGTAGGCTGTTCCATTTGGCGAGTTTGTTCCGCCTGTTGCTGGATCATATCCATATGTTCCTACAGGGGGAGTTTCAAGTACTGCTGTCGGTATATTATTTGTAGTACCTGTTCCACCTGTAATAGATATTACTCTACCGAATGTTCCTGTACTATTACTACCTGTATCTTTATCACTTCTTCCTATAGTTGCATCACCAACCAATCCATCTGAGAACGTAATGACTGGATCTGGTGCACCACCTCTTCCATAACCTCCACCTGCATTAGTGATCGTCCAACCAGTTACTGTATATGGACCTGTACCAGTGTAGACAGGAGAAATAGTGGCTTGCTCCCATGAGACTGTTAAAAATAGTTGTTGATAAATGGCTGCCAAGGCTGATATAGATGCTTGAGCAGTTATGTTGCCGACTTCATTGTCTCCTGCAAGATAACTGTACAGTAGATTCCAAGCATATGGTTCACCAGACATATTTCCGAAGAAATCCATCATTCTAAAAGTTCCGCCTGGGCCTGAACCTAAGGCTATTTGCAATGCAACTTCATCTGCTAATGGATCTTTGACTGGTTTTTGTAAATTAGTACTAGTTGCTTCTGTACCGTTTGCCCCGGGACCAACGTCTTGCATTGTTTGTAAGAATTTTAGACAGTCGCCTAACTCTCCTGGAGTTAACTGTTCGATATTACTAATCTGCAAGAAAGAATATCTAACTGCGGCTGCCGCTAGTCCTACAGCAGTGGGAACAACAACATTTGGTCCTCCTAAATATGAATCAAAGCCTATAGGTAACCTAGTTGTCGGTTTATCTTTTGCTTCACCTAGACTTACTGTAGGCGCGCCTGCGGTGATGAGTGACCCTACAATGTCTTTAACATTTGAAGTGTTGATTGCACTGTTTATTGATCCATCTGTGTTATAAATTAAGTAATATGTTTTTGATCCAGTCGGCCTTCCTATCTCATCATTATAAACAGGAACTGTAAGTGTTACATTAGAGTTTTGAAATAAGTACCACGGGTTTAATAGATCAGCCAAAGTACGAATCTGTGATTTTTCATCATCAGTGGTGCATCTCCAAAGAAACCAATCACTAGATGTTAATGATGATGCACATGCAACTAAGTTGTTGCCGGTTATTCCTAAAAAAGCAGTGTATATTTTTCGTTCTTCTTCTTCAGTTCCGTTAGTCTTTGTAGTTGATAATTTTCTAATGTCTTTTGCAGATAAACCTGCGGCTCCCAAGTTTAAATTTAAATCTTGCGTGAGTCCACCGGCATCATGTAATTGTTGAAGTAGAGTTGATGGGAAACCAAATCGATCTAATCTTCTAAAATCAAAAACTTTTTCTAATTGTTGTAAATCAAAGGCAAGTCCTTCAGTATATAAACTTACCCCAGTCATATCACCTGTAATTAAATCATCCATATTACTGAATGTACCTTCTAAGAAGGTTTTTGAATTATTTGCTGTATTAATTGTTTTGTTAGTGAATTGAGCATAACCGTAGGCTTCATTAAATGATCCACAGAAGTTTTCATATTGTGGATCTGGATTAGAGTCTAAGTTTGCACCCTCTGATCCTACTTTTGCATGAAAGTTAAATTCGTTGTGTGCTTGTAAAGCATGACATCTAATCCATCCCCATTGAGTAATACTCTTGTTAGCATTCGTAGTGTCATATGGTAACCAGGTTGCTTCTTGTCCGTAATCTGTAGCACTACTAACTGAATATCCTGCATTTGCTGGAGCCGGTAATGCCCCTGTTATTCCTTGAGATACTCCAAACTCAACTGCTTTACAATCTGCTGAGCCTTCTGTTTTTCCTGCCCAAGAGCCTGATGGATCAACTGCTATATATGTAGGTGGTTTTGAATTACCTAATGCATAACATTCGTTGTTGTCTCCGCTGATAGAAATAAGATTGTTATATGTAGTATCGTTGATTAGACCTCTAGCAAACCCGTCATTGATAGCCCATGTGAGCATTCTAAGCACGGTTCCTTCTATTAGTCTGCCGTATGTGTAATCAGAGTTTGATTTACTAATACCCATAAAGAATTCAGCATTAGAATTGATTTGAAGACATCTATTCTGTAAGATGCCTCCTAATACGTTTATGCCTAGTGGACTTTGTTTACCTGTATCAGCCATATATTATCCTAAGGAACAAATACTGTAGCACAACCGTCAACGATCTTGTGCCCGCAATCATTGCCTGATCCTACTCTGAGAACTGGTTTGCCTTCAGCAAATACAGTTGGACTACCTTCTGTAGTCTTTGCCGCTTTATGAGGTTTCTCTTTTGGTTTGGGTTTATGAGGTGTGATATCACTGACATGAAGACCAACCGGTTTGCCTTCAGCAAAGACAGTTCCGGCGCCATTTAAAATCTTGCCGCCTGTAGTATTTTTATCGTCTTTGCGGCTCAATTTGGCCATGTAATTTTATCCTACTAGTATCTTTTTGTCGGGTACAGTTATCCCTGTAGTAGCCTCTCTATACTTGTCTTTAACTTCATCTGCTGTCGTTGCAATAAAAGAAACACTAAGAGTATTTAGTCTTACGTTTTCTGTCGCATTTGCAGAGAATACACTAGGTACTAGTGCCATTCCAGTTTGACTAGGTGCTAACGATACTGGATCTGATAGTTCAAGCCAACCGTCAGAATTTCCTACTACTTTAGCAACAATTTCTTCACCACTAAAGATTTTAAGGGTATAGATTCCCCCTACTTTGATATCTTGTATTGCTTTGTTTTCCATTATTGCTCCTAGTCGTTTGAGTTACTGTTATAATTAATCATTTCTTCTTTTAATTCCATGAATCCACCTATGTATTTCTCACCTAAAAAGATTTGAGGGGCGGTACGTGCATTAGGTACTACTTCTAATAAGTTTTCTAATGTATACCCATGACCAATTTTCTTTTCTTCAAATTCAATGCCTTTTTCTTCAAGTAGTTTCTTTGCTTGATCACAATAAGTGCAGTTATCTTTACTCCATACAATGGCTTTCATTTTTTCTCCTAAATAGTTTATTGTTCTATGTATATTTAATACGATTTTCTACAGTCAAATAAATTTTATGCTAACTCAGGTAACTCGTCATAGTCAAGTGATTCTGACATAACGCCGATTACATAGTTAGTTGATTCATTTTCTTGCAGTGCAGTTTGCTTCTTGCTAGTATCACTATGCTTGTTAAACCAAGGGATAGGACTTGCTTTTGGAGCAGAACTTTCATACTTAATGTTGATTGCTTTCAACGATTCTAATGCAGTATAATCTACAAACTCTTTTAGAATATTTGCATTAAGGCCGATCACAGGACCCTTTTGAAACAAGTAATCTGCCCATTCTTTTTCTTCTCTGATCACATCCATATACATATCGTATACTTCTTTCTCACATTCTTTTTGTGCTTTAGCAAATCTTGGATCTTCTTTAACAACTTGCTTAATGATCCAGCCTGTCCAACCTTTGTGCAATAGTTCGTCTTGTAAGATTAATGAAATAATATTACCGTTGCCCATAAAGATTCTGTTCTCTACCATTGCTAATGATGTAGCAAATGATACCATGAATCGTAATGCTTCTAAGGCATAACTTGCATGTAGAGCCATCCAAATTGCTTTGATATGTTTTTCTTCATCAATCTTTTTGCCCATTTCTTTTTGACAGTTGATTACATGTAGAGCATCATAGTATTCACATACTGAAGATGCCATGTCAGCAATTTCTTTCGTGTTGTGAATAGTATCAAAGATATCTTTAGGTACGTTATAGATGTTTCTAATGATATGACTGTAAGAACGTGAATGTATGTTAGTCTCAAAGAATGACCAATTATACATTAGTGCTTCTAGTTCTGGTAGACTCACAACAGGAGTAAAGACTTGTACAGGGCCTCTGCCTTGTAGACTGTCTAATGCTGTTTGTCTAAGCAAGTTAGCAGTAAAGATATGCTTGACAGCATCTGATGCATCTTTGAAGTCTCCTGCATCTTTAGTTAGACTAATTTCTTCTGGTATCCAAAAGAAGCCTCTTGCAGTTTCTTCAAAGTTTGCTATCTGATCGTACTTAACTTCTTCAAATCGTTGAATAGTTACAGGACCGGCAGGGTCTAAGAACATTTTATTGTCTAGGTAAGTTGTTTGTTTTGTTAAATCGTATTGTTCTTTGCTCATTTCTATTCCTTAAAGTTTACATGCTTCGCAGTCATCATCTTCAAATTCTGGCTCTGCTATATATTGTTTTGCTATGTCTTGCACTACATTTTGTTCGTCAGTTCTTTTGACCCCAGCTTTATTTATTAAAGAATAGTAAAAAGTCTTAAGTCCCCATTGATGTGCCTGCATTAAGTTCTTTGCAATCAATGTTGTAGGAACTTTTTGATCTTTAAAGTGTGCAGGATTGTAAAATGTGTTAGTAGATATACTTTGATCTACATAGGCCGCTAATACTGATGCAGTTTTTAAATACGCATCACAGTCTTTCTGTTCCCACATCAACTGATAAGAGTTTCTTACACGTTTAATGTGATAGTCAGGCACTACTTGTGTCAACGATCCTGCTTTACTTTCTTTAACAGAGATTAAACTCATTGGCATTTCAATACCGTTCGTTGAATTGATAACAACACTAGATGATTCGACTGGTGCAATTGCCATTAGAGTTGCGTTTCTAACACCATGCTCTTTCATATCTTTACGTAATGTTTCCCAATCACATTCTGGTTTAAAGTTTGCTAATTTATTAACACCTTTTGCTCTACGTTCCCAAGGGAACGTTCCTTTACCATACCATGTCTTGTGACTATCTAAACACGGGCCTCTTTCTTTTGCTAATTCTACTGTTGCTTCTGTTAAGAAGAATGCTTGATGTTCCATCCATGTCTTAACATCTTGTAGAGCATCTTTGTCACCATATATGTAATCACGTTTTGCATGCCAGTATGCTAAGTTAGTAACACCAATACCCAATGGTTGTATTTCATCATTGCTTAACTTGCTTTGAATAGATAAGAAATCTTGGTAATCTAAGATATTGCACAAACTACGTTGTAGTATGCGACATGCTCTACGCATGTCCTCAGGGTGTCTGAATGCTCCCCAGTTGATCGATCCAAGTGTACAGAGAGCAATACGTCCCGTATCATCATCTAAACGTTTAAAAGGCTTTGTAGGCAACAATATCTCACAACATAGATTGCTCTGATAGATAGGATGCTCTGTAGTATCAAACGGACCTTGATTAGATACGTTGTCAACATAGACTAAGTATATTCTTCCTGTGTCTGTTCTTTCTTTTAAGATACCAGACTTAAAGACTTCTTCTGCTGACATGACTTTCTTCCGCAGGCTACGGGACCTTTCGTATTTGATATACAATTCTTCAAATTTAGCAGTATCTGAATAAAATGCTTCATACAGATCAGGCACTTCGTTTGGATCAAAGAATGTAATATTGCCTTTGTCTTTAAATCGTTTCCAAAAGAATGCGTTTAGACATATACCATAGTCCATGTGTCTGACTCTTGTCTCATCTGTTCCTTGATTGTTTTTAAGTACAATCAAATCATCAAACTGATGATGCCAGATAGGATAAAATACTGTAGCACTAGCATTACGAATACCACCTTGTGAGCATGAACGTAAGTCTCCGAACCACTTCTTTAGAAAGGGTATCATTCCCGTATGCATGATCTCTCCGCCTCTTATAGGCGATCCTAGGGGTCTTAAACGCCCTATTTCAAGACCAATGCCTGCACGTTTACTTGCATACTTGGCCATCATCTCACCAGAAGCAAAGATGCTGTCTAAGTCATCATCACTCTTAATAAGAACACAAGAACTAAACTGTTTAGTAGGCGTTCCGAGTCCTGCAAGTACTGGAGTTGCTAACGTAAATAGTCCTTCACTAGCACATTGGTAATATTCTTTAATGTATCTCATTCTTGCAATTGCTGGTTCTTCTTTATGAAATACAGTTGCGGCCGCAATCATGTATCTTACTTGTGGTGTTTCATATATTTGACCCGTCGATCTGTTTCTAACAAGATACTTACCAATCATCTGCTCAATTGCGGCATAAGATGCATTCTCATCTTTTTCATGGTTGATAATTTTATCCATCTTGTTCCAGTCTTCTTCTGAATACCATTCAAGTAACTCTGGAGTATACAAGCCTGATTCTACATTGGTCTTTACAATCTGATATAGATGAGGTGGTTGATATTGTCCATAAACATCTTTTCGTAGCATAGATAAACGTTGTTTTCCTGCAACAAACTGATAATTTGTGTGTCCTGTCTCTGGACTTTGTTCTTCATCGATAAGATCAACTATAGCACGTAGTGTTAGACCATCAATTTCTCTAGTAGTAATACCATCAAAGAAATGAGGTTGTGATGTGATCTCAATCATTGACTGTGATACATCAGATACACCTTCACATACTTTTGCTATTTGGGCTTGCCACTTTTCTAAATTTAACTCTACTATTTTTCCTGATCTTTTAGTGACTTTAATGTTCATTCTTTACCTAATTAATTTTGTTATATAATGTCTCTATATCAATATGCTTGACATTTGTAAAATCCGACAGCACAGTATTTACTACTGAGTCGGGCCAATAATTCAACACATACTTTGCGTTGTCCACTAAGACTAATACTACTTCTGTGTTATTATAATCGATTGCTGTGGCTAAGTCAACATCTTTTATACCCAATATTGCCAAAGTATATATGTTGCCTAAAGCACGTGCATAAAAGCAATAGTGGTTATCATGTATAAGTTGCCACGGGTTAGGCCAATCTTTTATATCATGTGGATGAAGATAGTAGTTATTTAGCGGACATTGTTGCCAAAATCTATCTACGTCTATGCATACTTTTGATAGGTCTTCTTCTTTCAATGATCTTCTTAACTCATACCAATCTGCTAACCGAGCATCAAAACTCAACGTAAAAGTATTCATACATCTACTTATCTTGGGTACATATACTTTGTATTTTCCATATATGGAAAGAGAGACCTTCGTCTCTCTTTGCATGTGACGCCTTGCAACATCACGGTTCTAAGGTAGTTAGAATTAGTTTTTACCGACTAGTACTTCACATACTCCGTCTGGTGTTTCGCCGTTATATCCTGTGATTGCTTTACCAATAACTGAACCTGCTTTAATATTATCAGGGTCACCTTTGCAACCGTATCCTGATTGATCAGAAGTTACGATTAAATCACCTTTCATTACTGGGCCGATTACTTTACATGGTACACGTCCGATCAGTGCTAGTTCTACAACATACTCGCCTTCACCTGCTGTGCATTCTGCATTATAGACCTGAGCCGGGTTCGTTGATACGATACCTGCAACGCCTTGAGACATGTGTTTTCCAGTTGTTGATAGTTCTGCTTCTCCACCGAATACTACTACTGTTCCTGCTTCATAGTCTTGGTCTGCTGTGTATTTCTCAGCCAAATCCGCGTAAGTAGCGTTAAGTGTTGATCCTGCTGTCAGTGTATAGTCACCAGTAATAGTACCTGCTGTTGAACTAGACCCTGTAGTAATTGTAGTAGACTGCATTGTTCCAGCATTCATTGTACCAGTCACCGTTAATGATGATAATGTACCTGTACTTGTAATATTCGGCTGTGCCGCTGTTGTTACTGTACCTGCTGTTGTTGCACTTCCTGCACTTCCTGCTGAACCTGAGACGTTAATTCCCCATGTACCTGATGCGTTTGTACCAGTTGTACTAGGTGCTCCGATTGTGTTATAAGAAATAGTTCTTGCTGTACCACCATTGAATGCTGTACCTGAAGCAACTCCTGATCCACTATTGTTAAATGTTGCTGAACTTGTTGTGCTTCCTGCTGTTGTAGCAGAGCCTGCTGTAGTTGCTGAACCTGCTGACGTTGCACTTGCTACAGTACCTGAGACATTTGCTCCTGCTACTGAGTTTGCTACTTGAGCAAAGTCAACTTCACCAGATACATTCTGTCCTGCTACTGAACCTGCTGAACCACTTACTGAACCAGAGATTGTACCCGAGACTGTTAAGCCTGAGAGTGTACCTACAGAAGTAATGTTAGGTTGTGCGGCTGTTGTTACAGTACCTGCTGTACCTGTTGTGTTCTGATTCAGAGTTGCAACGTATGCCGCTCCGATTGCTGTACCATTCCATACACCTGTATCAATTGTGCCAACTGATGTTAGTGATGAATCTACAACACTTGAGTTAAGAACTGTATCAGTCAATACACTTGCGCCTGCAGTAATTTGAACGTTCGCCGCCGCTGTCATTTGACCTTTGCCATTCACTGTGAATGTTGCGTTGTGTGTTCCGTTACCGTATGCTTGTGCAGATACTGCTGTATCTGTTATTGAGAATGTTGAACCAGTTAGTGTAAGTCCAGCACCTGCTAAGAATGATCCTGCTCCTGAGAACTGAACAAATGTAGCCGCGTCTGTACCAATTGTTACTACTGGGTCTGTCATTACAAAACCAGTGTCATTTAATGTAGTACCTTGTTGTATGAATACAAAGTCACCACCAGCCATTTCAGCTGGAGTATCAAAATCTGATGCTCTTGTTAAGATTGTTGCTGATGTTTTGACATATATACCGTTGTTTGCTGGTGCCGCTTCATTTTTAACTAGAACTCTGTCATCAGTCGAAATACTAATTCCGTCTAATGTATTGAAAGTTCCTGAAGATGTTGTTAATGTTGCACCAACTCCTGCTGTTCCGTTATTATAAGTGATTGTACCACCTGTAATAGATGTAAGTGTACCAGGTGTTCCTGCTATACAAGGTGCTTGTATTGCAAGTCCTTGTGCTAAGTCATCAACATACTGCTTAGTAGCGGCATCTGTTGATGCTGTTGGTTCTGCTAAGTCTAAAATTCGTTTTGAACTAACTGAGACTCCACCTGTTCCTGTTGGAGCAAGTGTTACTGGCTGATTAGTTCCAATTGATGTAATTGTAATACCTGCTGTTTTACCAATGATGTTATCAGTTACAACATTTGCTGTAGTGTCTACGTTTCCTGTTGTTGTTACAGAACTTAAAGTTCCTACTGAAGTAATGTTTGGCTGTGCGGCTGTTGTTACCGTACCTGCTGTTGTTGAAGTTGCTACTGTACCAGTAATGTTGCCGGCAATAATATTATCTAAACCACCTGCATCACCTGTAAATACTCCTGTGTTTGCTGTGATTGCTGAAGCAGTAATTGTTCCGTTAACACCTAGACCACTTAATGTGCCTAATGATGTAATGTTGCCTTGTGCGGCTGTTGATACTGAGCCTGCTACTGAAGCAAGAGCAACTGTACCAGAAACGTTAGCACCCGCTACTGCGTTTGCTGTCGCGGCGAATGTTACTTCACCTGAAACGTTTGCACCTGCTACTGCGTTAGCACTTGTAGCATCTGCGGCTAGAGTTGCTAAAGCAACTGTACCTGAAACATTAGCACCTGCTACTGCGTTAGCAGTTGCCGCGAATGTTACTTCACCACTTACGTTTCCACCGGCTACTGCGTTTGCTGATGTTGCACTTGTTGCTAATGCAACTGCGCCTGATACATTGCCACCTGCTACAGCATTTGCTGTTGCGGCGAATGTTACTTCTCCAGTTACATTTCCACCAGCAATTGCTGATAAGTTTGCACCGTTGCCTGCGACATATGTAAATACACCACCAGTACCTGCTACATTACCTGACGTAATGTTTCCAGTTACTGCTAATGCACCTAATGTTCCTACAGAAGTAATTGCTGTCTGTGAAGCAGTACCTAATGAACCGTTTAATGTGGTTGCTGTAACAGTTGGTGCTAATAAAATGTTTGTTGCTTTATCAAATGTAAATGTTGAGTCTGCTCCGAAGTCTCCGTCATCGTTAAAGATAACTTGAGTGTTTGCTCCAGCTGGCTGTTGTAAGTCCCAAGGGGCGCCGTTAGCATAGTAAAGATTGTCTGTTTTAACACCTGCTATAGCAGTAATGTTTCCAGTTACGTTTAAATAACCTGTTGTTGAAATACCTTCTGAGTTATCAGTGGTTTCAATCATAAAGATGTTTGCTTTGCCTGATGAACTATACTTCAATGCACCTGCTTGATTATCTTGTAGTTCCCAAACAGGACTAGATTCGATAGATCCAATGCCACCGCCTGCTATATATAGAGCATAGTTATTAACACTTGATCCTTCTGCTTTACCATATAGACCAACGTTCATACCTGCTACGTGAGTAGCACTTGTAATACCTCTAACACCTACTGCGGCTCCTGTATCACCTGTTGCAGTAACTGCACCTAGACCGAATATACCAGTACCTCTTGTGCCACCATTTGCTTGGCCGACGCCGTATACACCGATACCAGTAATGTCAGTATCACCAGAGTCACCTGCGGCTTCACCTACTATACCGATCCTTGAACCTAAGTTCTCACCAGTGTTATCTACTGAACCGATTACTGCGGCTCCAGAGAAGTCTGCACCAGATGCTGATGCACCTGCCGCTAATACTGTTAGTGTTCCGACAGAAGTAATGTTTGGTTGTGCCGCATCTACAACAGTATTTGAAGTAACTGCATGAGTAGTGTTTGCTACTGTACCAACAATGTTGGCTGCTACGAGAGCAGATAGTCCAGCACCAGAACCTATGAATACGTTACCATGAACGTTAGCATATGTATTGACTGAAATGACTTCACTAGTGTTTGTGACATCTGCGGCTAGAATTATCTCTGAGCCTGAATTGTCCCAACCAATGAATGCTTCTAATGGTTCAGTTGTATAGTAATTTAATATTTGACCACGATCTTTGCCATCATTTGATGATAGTACTGCGCCGTTTGGTCCGCCACCTAATTCGATAATTGGGTCTTCGACTTCAAATGAGTCTACGTTAACAGATGTTGTTGTACCGTTAACTGTCAAGTTACCTGTAATAATAGCATTACCTGACATGTTTAAATCTGCACCAGCTAGTTCGCCTGTTGCTGATATACTTCCTGTGCCAATTGCTCCTGTTACTGTTAGTGCGCCTAGGGTACCGACTGTAGTAATATTAGTTTGAGTGGCTGTTCCAAGTAAACCATTTAATGTAGTTGCAGTAACTGTGGTTGCTGATAGGGTATCAGTATCTTTGTCAAAAGTAAATGTTGCATCTGCTCCGAAATCACCGTCATCATTAAAGATAACTTGAGTATTCGCTCCAGCTGGCTGTTGTAAGTCCCATGCAACACCATTAGCATACAAAAGATTGTTTGTTAATACTCTTGTTGCCGCAACGTTACCTGTAACAGTCATTATATTCGTTGCTTTATCGAATGTAAAGTTAGCCTCTCCGCCTAATGCCGCATCATCATTGAAGATGACTTGTGTATTTGCTCCGCCTATCGTTGGAAACGATTCGACAGCTCCTGAAGATTTTTTGACTGACAGTACATCTGAATCACTTAAGAAGATTGTACCTTTTCCCGCAGCCGGGGTGGGGACTGACGCCGCCGTATTTTGTTTTAATATTAACATTTCCTATTACCCTATTATAGTTAAATTTGCTTTTTCAGCATGATTCTATTTATCGTTATTTCCCGTAATCAATTTTAGTCTGGTACATATGTACCCATTAAATTGACACTAGTGCTTGTATTAACAGGAGATGCACGTAAAAGTATATTAGATCCGGATAAAACAGTAGTTAGTGTTACTAAATCTGCTCCTGTTGTTGATAATGAACCATATACTGTCATTATCGGTGTAACTCCGTCATGTACTAATAGTACTTCTAATGCCTGATATCCTGTATTATCTGACACTTTCATTGTATATTTTGCTGATCTGTATGTTGCCGCGGGGAATGAATCGATAGTAGTATTAGTGCTACCAACTGATACTGCTGTTCTACTACTATAAAAATCTTCAACAGATAATGTTGTAGAGTTTATATTTGTAGCAGATACATTACCACGTGCGGTTAATGTTTTACCAGTACCGCATATTACTACGTTAGCATTAAGACCAATGTTAACATCTGTCATTGTTGTTGTAAAGACGCCGGCAGTTGTAGTGCCTGTATCTACAGAAATAACTCCTGCTCCACCACCTGTACCGAATCGTACAGTACCTGATGTAGATATAAAATTATTACCTGCTGTATTTCCTGATGCTGTTAATAGGCCACTTGTCTTATTAAATGTTAAGCCTGTTGTTGCTCCGAAATCAGTTCCACCGTCATTAAACTGAACTTGTGTATCTGATCCTGCCGCTGTTGATCCGAATGTTACTGCGACTCCGTTTGCATAAAAGTAACCGTCTGTTTTAATTCCTAATGGTACTACGTTGCCCGTTGTCGTTAAGACACCAGTGCTTGCCATAGTGAATACATCTGCTTGTCCACCGACGCCCATTGTTACTGATGCGCCTGCTGAATCTATTGATACATTAGATGTAGTATTAAAAATTCCAGTGTGATCAAAATCTTGTGATCCATCAAATATAAATTGACCGCCGTCGCCATTAGTCATAACCATAGCGCCGTTTGCGGCTTCTGCGAGACTACCGCCACCTAAGAATATAGATGTACCAGATAGATATAAATCTCTCCATCTGCTTGTGTTTGTACCTAAGTCATATATAACATTTGCACTAGGAATCATACTACCCGTTGCATTAACATTACCTGGAACATCTAAGTTACCAGAGTTTATATTGAATGTGAAGCCTGTATTACCATAGAACGTGCCCGAGTTGTCAAAGTAAATCTGTGATGATTCTGCGTTTTGAGAAACACCAACTTCAATTAGAATTCCTTCGACATCTAATTCCCCATCAATTTCAATTGGTTGAGAAAAAAGACCTTGTAGATTTGCACCTACTTGATAAGATTCAGAAGCATTGATTATGTAAGGCATAACTGCGGCTGTATTTGCCGCAAGACCTGTTGAACCGAATGATAAAGTGCCGGCACCATCTGTAATAATTCCTTGGCCAGTCGTGCCTCCAGTGATGGTGACATTACCGATCGCACCTAAATCACTAAGTTCAGTGACTGTTAGGTTGAAGGCTGTGACGTTACCTACATTACTGATAACCTCAACGGGAGTTTCCGCTACCGAAAAACCCCCAACAGAGTTAAAGGATCTTATTGCCATTATTAAATAAACCTATATTGAGTAACCCAAACTGTTGAGTCTGTTGCTGTCGGTGTTACGAGCAGTTCTAAATCACTACCATTTAAGCCTACTGCTAGTACTCCGGGTGATCCTGTTAAGAATGTTTGACCGTATGTAACGAAATCAACAGTTGATCCATCTGTTACAGTTAGTACTGATGCTACAGAAGTATTTCCTGAAGTTGCATCTATACCTTTAACTAAGAATTCTATTCCGTTGATACCAGAAACTGCAAAACTTGCAATTGCTACTTGTGATGTTGCTGTGGTTGTAACAGTGCCTGCCGCTAGTGTTGAAATCTCACTTGCACCAATGTTAACATTGGCTGCTAAGTTGGAAGCACCACTTACTGAAACACTTGTTAGTGTACCAACAGAAGTAACGTTTGGCTGTGCCGCTGTATATACTGTACCTGAGACAAGTGCGTTTGCTACTTGACCTGATACATTTCCACCTGCTACTGCATTTGCTACTGCCGCGAACGGTACTTCACCAGTTACATTAGCACCTGTTAATGCTGTTAAACCTGAACCGTTACCTGTAAATATACCTGTATTTGCTGTAAATGCGGGTGCTGTTACAGTACCATTAACGTTTAATGGTTTGTCAAGGTCTACTTGAGCATCATCTACGATGATTATATCAGCGACACCGTTAACAGACATTGTGATGTTGCCATCTGCTGTTGCGATGTTTACATTAGATGTTCCGTTAGAAATACCTGATAGATTTAATCCGACAATATTGGCTGCCGCGATGTTTGAGATACCGAAACCGTCACCATTAAAGATGCCTGATGTAGTATCAATGTTTCCTACTGCTACTACTTTAGCTCCAGTTGTAATATTGCCACCAGATACATTACCTGTTGCTTCAACTACGCCTGCTGTTGTTAAATTTCCACCAGTTACGTTACCAGTTGCAAGAACTAGTCCTGCTGTTGTTAAGTTGCCACCTGTTACGTTACCTGTAGCATCTACTAGACCACCTGTGTTTACGTTTCCGCTGTCTACGTTACCTGTAACTGCTAGTGAAGTCAATGTTCCTAAAGATGTTACGTTTGGTTGAGCCGCTGTAGTTAATGAACCACCGATGTCTGTAAATGTACCTGTTGTACCTGCTACGTTTCCACCAGTTACATTACCAGTTCTTGTACAACACCAGCTGTAGTGATGTTTCCACCTGCTACGTTACCAGTTGCTGTAAGACTTGTACCAGTTGCCGCTCCAATGTTTGGAGTAGTAAACTGAGCAGAAGTTTTAACAACTACGTTACCACCTGAGATGTCTGTTGTTAAGTTGTCTGTGTTTACAGAGAACTCAGTACCTGTTAATGTAAGACCTGCACCTGCTGTGAATGATCCTGCACCTGAGAACTGAACAAAAGTTACGTCTGAAGTACCGACTGTTACTACTGGGTCTGTCATTACAAAACCAGTATCATTTAAAGTAGTACCTTGTTGTATGAATACAAAGTCACCACCTGCCATCTCTACTGGAGTGTCAAAGTCTGTTGCTCTTGTTAGAACAGTTGTGCTTGTATAAGTGTAGATACCATTGTGTGCTGACGTTGCTTGATTTTTAATGACGATTCTGTCGCCTGCTGTCATTGTAATGCCGTCAATAGTTGTTATTGTAGTACCACTGATCGTTAATGTTGCTCCGACTCCAGATGCTCCGTTGTCATATGCTACTGATGCAGATCCTGGGGCAACTGTCATTGATGACAATGTACCTGTTGATCCAACGATTGCTGGTGCTTGAACTGCAAGACCTTGTGCTACGTCATCTACATATTGTTTTGTTGCCGCATCTGTTGATGCAGTTGGAGATCCGAGTGATTCAATTTTGAAACCACCAACGTGAACTTGTCCAGTTCCTGTAGGTCTGATTTCAACATAGTCATCTGCTGAACCCGCTGTTAATGTTAAGTTACCACTACCTGCACCTGTTATTTGTGCTGTTACAAGTGAACCAACTGTTGCTACGCCGTTTGCGTTAACAGTACCGACGATATTAGCGCCTGTATCTGTTACAACCATTGATGCATTGCCTTCTGCTACAAGAGTAACATTACCGTTGTTTGTGATAGTGATGTTTGAGGTACCATCTATTAATGTACCTGTAAAGAAGTTAGCCTGTACTAAATTTCCGCCATCTATGTTGCCTGCAGATATGTTGCCTGTTACGTCTGCGGCTCCTGCTGTTGTTAAGTTACCACCAGTTACGTTACCAGTTGCAAGAACTAGTCCTGCTGTTGTTAAGTTTCCACCAGTTACGTTACCAGTTACAAGAACAAGTCCGCCTGATCTTAAGTTACCACCAATTACGTTACCTGTGACTTCAACAACACCTGCTGATGTTAAGTTTCCACCTGCAACATTACCTGTTGCGGCTACTACACCACCTGTGTTTAGATTGCCACCTGTTATATTTCCTGTACCTACTGTCGTGCCTGTTGCAATGATATTACCAAGGTCTAAATTACCATTAGTCATTACTAGACCAGTGTCAGTAACGTTTGCTGTTAGTCCACCGTCTACGTTTAATTCAATGTTGCCATCTGCGACTGGTATACGAACATTAGATGTTCCGTTTTGAATACCAGTTGCGTCAATTCCTGTTAACTGAGAACCATTACCATAAAAGAATGATGCTGTTAAGTTACCACCAGTTACAACTTGTCCTGTTCCGTTTGGAGTAAGGATGATGTTAGCATCAACGTCTTGACCTGTAACTGTCTGATCAGCAATACTTAAGTTACCAATTTGTGAATCAGGTAAGTTATTAACGCCTGTTTTACCAACGTATCTGTAACCTACGATGTAAAGAACTTTAGTACTTGTTAAGGCTGTCGGAATAGTTTCTCCGATAAAGTTTAGAACACCTGATTGATAGTTATAGAAGAACTCTCCAGCTCCACCTGAACCAGCACCAAATATTTGAGTACCTGTTGAAGTAGGATCTGCGACTCCTGCATCGTCTACAAAGACTGATACAGAATAAGTTGCACCAAATTCTGCTGGGATCCAGTAAGTTAAACTAGTCTTCCAAGTAGGGTAGACACCGCCGACTGGTACAGTAGTATTATCTGCTGTACATTCTTGTGCTCCAGTGCCGGTATAAGCAGTAACAATACCTGTTACGGTTGCCGCGACTCCTGGAATCTGATCTGCTTGTGTCCATAGAGTATCACCACGATTAAGTAGTGGACTTGCTATCGCCTCGTTACTTGGGCTTTTATTCGCCTCCGTGTCAGTCTTAGTGACACCAAATGCCTGTTTGTAAAGTAGGTCAACTTTTTGTGAAATAGGTATACTCATTTTTAGTTACTCGCTGATTCTAGTGATAATGCTGTTATTGATTGACCCGATGTCAATGCAATACGAACATAAATTTCGTTTGTTGCTGTTGATGATGAACTCACAGTTCCAAATGTTGCTGTTGTTGCTTCGTTTGATACTGAACTACCTGTAGTTATAGTACCGCCTAATGCACAACCATCTGATCCGTTACCACCAGCTCCTGTATTTGCTCCAGGGACACCTGAACCAGCATATGCTGTTGTCAACTCAACCCATCCATTTTGATTAGATGCGGCATCGATTGTAGAGCCGGGTACTGCTACCCATGCGCCTGCCAGTGTTCCTGAAAATTTAACGTCAAATTTAGAAACTGATGTTCTTGTAAATTTGAATGTAAAGTATTGTGTTCCGTTTCTGCCTGCTGATAGATCAGGTCCTACTGGTAAGTAACCAGAAGAATAATCTGTCTCATCATGGCTTAATACATCTGCTACAACTGTTGAGTCATAGACTTCTAAAGTTCCAGACTCACTATTGAATACTGTTGCACTCGCAGAGAAAGAAGGTGTATTAGTTGATCCTGGATTAATAATTCTTTGTGCTAATCCTGAACCTGAACCAATTGTTGAACCAATATAGACATTTGCTTCTTCAATTCTGCTTGAAGAAGATGAAGTACCTGTTTTATATAGTACTGTGCCTGATGGTGTAAATGACTGTACTCCAGTTGAATAAGAGTTAAAGACTGAGACTGATGGTCCCGATGCACTTGATCCGAATCCTGAGATAACTGAAGCAGTAGTTGTTACTGCTTGACTACCTGATGCTACATGTAACTGAGCCGCTAACGGAGTTGTTACTCCAGCAGTTGAATATGTTACACTACTTGGTGAACCAAATGCTCCACCTGAAGATCCTGAAACAAATGTATCACTTGTTGGATACATGTTACCGGATAATCTATTGACACTAAAGCCAATTGGGAACGAGTTCGTATTGTTATAATGAGGTACAGTTGAACTATATGTATAACTTGGAGATGCGTCTGCTGTAAATGTTACAGATGAGAACTGAGGTGTACCTGGGTTTGCGTCATCATAGTACCAAGTATCTTTATTACTTGAAGTAGTTGCAGTATCATCTATTAATACTTCATTCCAACCACTTGTTACAGATCCTGATGCATCTGATGTAAATACTGACCAGAAGCCTAATGCTACACTTGAATCAATTGCATTATAGTCTACGTTGTTTGTTATGATTAAGTTACTGTATGTACCTGCTCCATCTAATGAAGTAGTAAGAGTTCTGCTACCTGCGGCTGTACCATTCAGTTGAACAGAAATTGTTCCTGAGTCACCTGGGCCTGCGTTTGTAATAGCATTAACATTGTATGATGCTGATCTACGTGTTTTAGATACTGTATCACCTGCTGACACTGCCGCTGTTCCGCCTGCTGTGTTGTCTGGCTGAGTAAATCCATCTGCCATTCTGTACGATGAAGTACTTTGAATTGCGATAGTCTGACTAGCCGGGAAGTCAGGAGGACTACTTGGAACTAATTTACCTAAAATATTGTTTAACTGTGCAATTGAGTTTGAGACCGATGATGCTGTTGTTAAAGTCAATGCGTTAGATGTTAGTGAACCTTGAGTCGGAGTTCCTAATGCTATATCAATAGCACCAGATGTACTAGGTGATGTGATAATACCTACTACGTTCATTGTACCTGCAACATTAACTCCTGTTGAAGTAATGTTTGCTTCAAGTCCGCCACCAACATTTAATTCAATGTTGCCATCTGCGGCTGGTATACGAACATTAGATGTTCCGTTTTGAATACCGGTTGAGTCGATACCTGTTAACTGACTACCGTCACCGTAATACTTACCTGTTGTAAGATTAAGATTTCCAGTAACATCTAAGTTAGCAGTATCTGTATCAAATGTTAAGCCTGACGATGCACCAAATTGTTGGTCATTGTTAAACTGTATTTGAGTATTCGCTCCGGCTGGTTCTTGTAAGTCCCAGGGTACGCCGTTTGCGTAGTATAAATTGTCTGTCAATACACCAAGTGCCGCGATGTTTGCTGTAAACGTTGCGCCGTTGGTTGTAATAAATCCGTTCGATAAAATTATGTTGGCCGGGGTTTCTCCTACTGAGAATCCCGCTACCGAGTTAAATGCTTTGATTGCCATGGTTTGGTCTCCGTAAACTATAGATGTATTTAGTGTTTTGTTTTAATAAAGAGTGCTAAGATATTCTTTTTTACCCTTTTATTTTTATGTGCCATATTCTTCTAATAAAATTTTGTATGTCGTGCTATTTGTTGTGGCTGGTGTTGCATATAATACTACCTGAGCATTTCTAAATGCGTCTCCAGGCACGTAAGTTATTGCAAAATCTGCTAATAAGCTACCAACAGAGATTGTTGCATACTCTGTGTAGTTTACTGTTGTTCCATATACTGCTGATGTGATCTTAACTGTCTGCCTAGATGCGTTAGCAGGGTCGGTTGCTACGATAGTGTAATCGATTGCTGAGACAGTGGATGCTTCTGTTGCACAGATTTCAACTGCTGATACAGTTGTTGTTACACCAGTCTTAACTTTAGTAGTTCTAAATGAATATGCACCAGAGCCTACTGTCATGGTATTAGCAACAAGAGTGCCTGCCATTGTCATAACATTAGTTGCTTTGTTGTAAACTACATTAGCATCTCCACCAAATGTTCC